>Ga0228710_1008140_pt1 | contig 15153 bp, 12 predicted proteins | sample MedpolnodulmetaG_FD_177995 | JGI IMG/M metagenome (GOLD analysis project Ga0228710, IMG submission 177995) | Root nodule microbial communities from Medicago polymorpha collected in Santa Monica, California, United States - pink nodules | ecosystem: Host-associated > Plants > Roots > Nodule...
TTCATCAATGTTTCACTATTAGGATTTGATTACATCAAATAAGAGTCTTACAAATCATCCTAAGTGAAACAAAAGAAACATTCTGAAGTCCCCTGAGTTCAGAAAGTTCGATCCTGCTCCATGCTTTTTCTAACATGAACAATATAGTGGTTGGAAAGTAAAAAGCAAATCCAAAAACAAGATCAAGTCTGATTCAACAAGATTTCGACACATAAGGGAGTTGGTATTGTACAAAGCAAACCAAATCCCCTAAAGCATGGAAGTGAAGTGACAGCTCCACTTTATGAGATCCTGCACATGTTCCAAGACATATTTCAAAGAAGATCTGATCTAACAACATTCTGAAGTCGTACAAAGATAATCTTCATAGTACAACCCAGAAATTCACATGAACCCAGATGAAGATCATAATGAACACAACAACATTCTGAAGTATTCTCAAGAACGCAACAACATTCCGAAGTATTTCATTTTGCCCAGAATTTCAAGTGAAAGTTGGTGGGTCCTAGGACACGTGGCACAAGACTATTGGTCACTCTCCAACGGCTACAAAGGCTCAAGAAACTCTATAAATAGAGATCAAGGCCTCAACATAACACACACCTTTGCAAAACATACAAGAAAACAACTTAAGAGTGTTTGAAGCTTTAGCAAAAACATTAATCTCACAAAGATTCCAAGAAGTCTTTAAAAGTGTGCATTAATATTTCTCTTATCTTTTTAAAGATAAATCTCTCCCTCCATTCTTCTCTTGTCTGATCCAAATCATTCAAACTCCATACAAATTGTAAACAAAGTCTCATCTAGCTTTAGGGGACTAAAGTGTTAGTTTGAGCAGAAAGGTGTAAAGTCTAAGTGGGTAACTTAACAGGAAAGGTGTAAGCCTGTTGAGGCTTAGAGAATACAGTTGTTATAATTGTTCAGGTGAACAAGGTTGTAAGGTGCAGGATTTGAGAAGTTATCTCAAACATCATAGTGGAAAATCTCACAAGATTGTGAGGAGTGGACTAACCCCACATTGGGTGAACCACTATAAATTTCAGTGTGTTCTTATTCTCTTCTCTTTATTCTTTACTTACAGTAAACACATCATACACAAACACATTTAATTATTTAAACTGTTTTTACACTAACACTTCAGAACGTTCTGAAGTCTGTCTGTTAACTTAACCATTCTAAGTTCACAACTTGAGAATAACTTTTAAGTGACAGGATTAATTTTTAAAGGGTCACAATTCAAACCCCCCCTTCCTCTTGACTATTTTATCTACTTCATATCAATCCACAACTTTTTTGAGGACTGAACTATATCCCACACAAGCTTTCCCAATAAACATATATTTGTTCCCTTGTTGCCCTAATGCCTAGACCTCTAAGTTTTTTCGGCTGAGCAATTTTATTCCACCCAACCAGATGAATGCACTTATTGTTTGCATTCTTCCAAATGAAATTGTGAGCGATTTGGTGAATGCTATCACAGATGCTTTGAGGATGCCAAGTAACCTACATGTAGTAAGATGGGATGGAGGAAAGAACAAATGATGCAAGAGTCACTCTACCTGGTTTATTTAACATCCTATGTTTCCAAGAAGCAAGTCTAGATTGCATTTTCTCAATGATAAAAAGAAAGTCACTACACTTGGCCCTTCCTTTTAGAATAGGGAAGCCCAAATATTTGTCAAAAGAGGTAGTGCTTCTGATGCTAGTGATGGAAGTAAGTCTATTAATTTTTTCATGCGAGGTACTTGATGAGTAGAAAGCCCGAGACTTTGATAAATTAATTTTCAACCTAGAGACCTGACTGAAACGACTAAACATATCTGTGATGAACCGAAGTTGAGAATTTTTTGACTTGGTGAAGAGGAGGACATCATCTGCAATGAGAAGGTGAGATATATGAGGTCCGTTAGCGGAGATTTGGATGGGATCCCAAGAACCTGCATGGACGGCGCTGTTGATAGTTGTGGAGAACTTTTCCATGCAAATGATGAATAAATAGGGAGAGAGCGGGCCTCCTTGGCGGAGGCCATGAAAATGCTTGAAAGGAGGCAACTTGTTCCCATTCTAAAGGATAGACAGTGATGGAAATAATTGATGAAATGTATTAAACGAGATATATGTATTATTTGATTACCCCTAACTCTCTCCCCCTTAGTCATATAATTAGTTTTTTCTCTTTAATGAATATCAATAGTTATAAATGATGCATTTTGTTCGATGTCAAACACATTGATTTTTGTATGTTCAAATAACATTACTAGTAACCAAGTTGCTTGGGTTCCAGTGGCAAATAGCTCCTTCCAAGGACATACTTGAGGAATACCGGGTTCGATTCCCAGGGGGAACAACGCTTGGTCAGTGCTCATGTCTATAGGCACGAACCAGATTAGTTGTCCACCATTGGCGGGTCAGAAACTAGTACTAAAGAAAAGAAAAAAAAAACATTACGAGTTGATAATGGTGAGAAATAATGGTTGTTTGTTCTCTAGTGAATTAGTGAGAAATAATGGTTGTTTATTCTCTAGTGAATTGTTAAAGAGTAATTTTATTTAAATGTTCAAATAACATTACTTCGATAAAAAAAACATCGTTACACTAAGATTGAAAGTTAAACATACGTCTTTGTGATGAAATTACAAAAACCTCCAAGTTTGATAACCATTGATGTCAATCCTTTGGAAAGAAAAACATGGATTGGTTGGTAAGAATGTTGGATATACATCAATATCAATATTTTGGACTGTATAAGATACTTTTTTGTTGATGAAGGACACTAATAGAAATTAATAAATCATAAAGAGTGGTATATTTTTATAAGAAAAAAAATGATGATAGTCATAAATAGTGGTTGTTTGTTGGTTGAATATTGAGATATTGAAAAACATTGGTTGGGTCAATAAAACACACCATAAATAGAGTCGCGGCATAAACACTTTCTCACTCTCTCATACTCTCAATTCTCACCTAACCTCTCTTTCTCCGTATCTCTTCCGATCACCACCACCACCACCACCACCACCATGGGTTTCCAGAAAATCAAAGTCGCCAATCCCATCGTTGAGATGGACGGTTAGTTTCTTCAACCTTCGATCTGATCTCTTATTCCTTCATCTCGATTTCATCGATCTCTTTTCTTCATTTTTTTTGTACTTTTTCTTGTTATGTCACTGTCGATTTGATTCCTGTACTATGCATCGATTATCGGATATTTTTTTGTGGACCATTCTATGTTTCGTTATTTTTGGTTCAATTATATGATATGTTTTGTTACGTTAACGTGAAAGCTTAAAAATAGATCGATTTTTCTATCGTTTTTATTTCACTCTTTGTTTTTGTTTTGAAGAGTTCAGATTCAGTTTTAGATGCAGAAAATCGTTTTACAGAATCACGTTGTTGTTTATGCTACTGTTTTTTATTCTATAATAACCGGTTGTAGCTTTTATCGTTATTGTGCAGATTTGATTCTTGTTGTTTTTTGTTTGGTTAAAATAAGCATTGGATAAAGTTTTGTTCAGTCATTTTCACCTTTTTTTTTTATTTTTTTTATTGGTAAGTTTTCACCTTTTGTTTTAGTTACGTTTTCCCGGTGAAAAGTGTAAAATTTAAATTATGACAAAAGATCTCCAAATATTGAGTTTATGTTTGGTATCATGTTGAGATATGTCAGAAATCAGAATCACGGGGACTCGCTGTGATGGTAGCTTTTGCAAAATCACATCGGGTCACCATGATTCTGAAATACTTCATTGTGACACCAAAGTATTGTATTATTGTATTGTTGGTAAAATGAAATACAACATGTAAGCACTGAAGTATTTTTAACACTTGTAGCTAGTTTGTATTGGGAACGAGTTGACTTTATGAGTTTTTGTGGTTTGTGGTCATAATTCAGAGGAATAATTTCTTGTTCAGATAATTTTATGTGGCTTCTCTGCTTTGTAATTTTAAGGGAAGATATGCTTAATTTATTTTGAGAAAAGATGTCAAATTGTAAGAAAATTACATAAAATGTGGGAGTCAGGTATAATTTTTAAACAAAAAAGGCGCGTGTAAGTGTAAATATCTCTAGTTTTGAATACCTAATTCACAGGTCACTGAAACACTGTACTTTTTAACCCAAAAGATGATGAATTGGAATATTCAATTTCATTCATATTAATTTCCTTGGTCTATGTTTATGACTTTATGCTTTTGGGTTTAACCAGTCTTTATCTTGCTTCTGACGTTGTGATTTTTTTTTTTTTTACTGCATTGCAGGAGATGAAATGACCCGTATTATCTGGAAGTATATCAAGGATAAGGTGATTGATCATTTCCTTGATGTTAATGTGATCATATACCAGTTTCATTTTTTCCCGGATGAAAAGTGCTTTTAATAATGATGTCTTTCTTTCTTTCTTTCTTTATGAAATAGCTCATTCTGCCCTTCGTGGAGTTGGACATCAAGTACTTTGACTTAGGCCTTCCCTATCGTGATGAGACTGATGACAAAGTTACAGTTGAAAGTGCAGAAGCAACTCTCAAGTATGTTTTTATTTAATGTATGCAGAGTTTTTGTTTTAGGAGTTTAGCTAATACACTTAGAAATATATAGTGCACTGATTTTTTAGTTATAGTATTTTTTCCATATGATATAATGTTGAGTTAAATCACTTTACATGTTGATCTTGTGTGATTCTTATCATTGTTTTCTAATGGTTGCACTTGCACTGCTATGTAGGTATAATGTAGCAATCAAGTGTGCAACTATCACTCCAGGTATTGTAGCTAAATCATAACATATTATTTTAGTTTTTACCTTCATGCAGACTTGTGTTAGTACATGTACGTGTTATGAGTAAGAAATAGGGGACATCCTATGTATTGCTTGTTCATGAATAGTGCTGATTAAATTGCTGCATGGTAATGTTGTACTCAGCATTAAATATTGACAGGGCTTATTCTATTGTTATAATTGACAGATGAAGCTCGTGTCAAGGAGTTTGGTCTGAAGAGTATGTGGAGGAGTCCAAATGGAACAATCAGAAACATTTTGAATGGTAACCGAACTTAATTTCATTGATTATTGTTTTTTATATGATAATAAATACTAGTTAGTTTACATATTCTGGTCCATCACTGGTAGCTAATCAATTGTATATGAGTAGAGATATATATTGGTTTCTTATTTGCGGTCTGAAAAATTTCAGGAACTGTCTTCAGAGAACCAATTATTTGCAAAAACGTCCCTCGCCTTATTCCTGGTATTTATTGAATTTTAATTTTCTATTACTCCTTTTCCTTGATGAATGGAGATGTTTGAATATCTCAACATTTCCAGGTTGGACAAAGCCAATATGTATTGGAAGGCATGCTTTTGGTGATCAATATCGGGCCACTGACTCAGTGATTAAAGGGCCAGGAAAGCTGAAGCTGGTTTTTGGTATGCTTCTTTATTTTGGATGGTTTCACGAATCTGTATTACTATACTACATATTCTCAAGTTAAAAAGCATGATATTGCTTCTTATGGACCTAGTTTTTTTTGTATTAATTTATGTTGCCAACTGAAGGTTATTTATATATATTATTTTGTTTTTGTAGTTCCGGAAGGCCAGGGTGAGACCACCGATTTGGAGGTTTATAACTTCACCGGTGAAGGAGGTGTTGCATTGGCCATGTACAACACTGACGAGGTTGGATCTGCGCTGTCTTTTATTAATTTTGGTTGGGTGTATAATATTTCAATGATATCTGCTGGTACTAAACTATATATTATTTGGTATGTGATGCAGTCTATTCGTTCTTTTGCTGAAGCGTCTATGGCAGTTGCTCTTGAGAAAAAATGGCCACTTTATCTTAGCACCAAAAATACAATTCTTAAGAAATATGATGGAAGGTATGCTATTTATTGTTAGTTTCTTATTTGTTTACTTTCAAAAGCCTTTGCAATATTAATTCATGTTTAATTAATTATATTCATTTATTGGTTAAAGATTCAAGGACATATTTCAAGAAGTTTATGAGGCAGGCTGGAAATCAAAGTATGAGGCTGCTGGTATATGGTGAGTGAATGTGCATTTCGTTCTTGAAAAAATAATTATTCATATGATATTATTGTTTATACCTTTATCTAATGGATTTCTAGGTATGAGCACCGGCTCATTGATGATATGGTGGCATATGCACTCAAGAGTGAAGGAGGTTATGTATGGGCATGCAAAAACTATGATGGAGATGTCCAGAGTGATTTCTTAGCTCAAGGTTTGTTTTGTCATGCTTGTTTATCAGTCACTTTCTTTTGGCAATTTCAGATGGGTGGATTTTTTTCCCTCTAACTAATATCTATTCACACTTGTTCAGGTTTTGGATCATTGGGTTTGATGACTTCTGTATTGGTAGGTGTCATTCAAAGTCCTTTGGCTTACTTTTTGTTGGTTTATTTTTTCCCCACATTTGTTGAAAATCCTCTATATCTCTCGGTTGCTGTAGTGCTTCGTTAAGAATGAAATAAACTAATTTCTTTTGAATGAATTATTAATTAAAAATTTAACCAGATATTGTATTTATTCATTAAAATGAGGCTAATATAGTCCTTTGCGATAGATCTTAATGTTCCACAATCTGATACATACTTGATTGGCCTCTAGGCATATTTAGTATTCTTGGTGTTTTCCTGCTTTGTTGGTACTATTGACTTAAGAGTTAAAGGGTATGCATTGTCAGTGTAATTTTTTTTTTCCGTTGACACCTAATGAAAAAATCCACTACGCTGCCACAACACCTAACTTTTGTATGGTTATTTTGAAACCAATAGTGTGACATGGAAAAATGACGGCTTCTCATTGATTGTTAGTGTAAAACTGTTTTACACATACAATGTAGTTAACTCATTGAATTATTGTATGATTTCAGGTTTGCCCTGATGGAAAGACCATAGAAGCAGAAGCAGCCCATGGGACAGTTACCCGTCATTTCAGGGTTCACCAAAAGGGTGGAGAAACCAGCACAAACAGCATAGCATCCATCTTTGCTTGGACAAGAGGTCTAGCCCATAGGTAATTACTGTGTAATGTACATAGTTCAGTGCTAAGATTTATCCATTGTATCAGAAATTCTTCGAAATAATATAATTGGGATACTGGGGAATTAAAAGGTGTATATGTTGACAGGGCAAAACTGGATGACAATGCTACACTCTTGGATTTCACTGAAAAGCTAGAGGCAGCTTGTATTGGAGTAGTAGAGTCTGGGAAGATGACCAAGGATTTGGCACTTATTCTTCATGGATCCAAGTACGTTGACTTATCAGTTATCACTGGGGCATTGCCACAACAATGGCCAAAGCATTTGTTTTTCTACTAGACATTATTAAATTAACTCTTCGCTATATTTTTCTTGCAACTAGGCTGTCTAGGGAGCATTATTTGAACACAGTGGAATTCATCGATGCTGTGGCAGCTGAGCTTAAAACAAAGATCTCTGCTTAGATTTGTGATTTTAGGCAGGTGATTACTTCGATTCCCTTCATATTTGAGCACACCAGTTCCATTCATATTTGAGCACACAAAAATAGTTTTTTTTTTTGGTCAAATGGCCATGGAAATATATACTATAACCATAATTTATCTCGCTTCTTATACCTAAAGGGATTTTTTTTGCTTGTTGGTATTATCAGATGGGATAATGGACGATTGAAGGGATCAAGTGCACTTTCAAAAGAAATAAGAAAGGAAGGAACAAAGCATTGGCCCCTGGCCACTTTTCCTTCATTTGTCGGATGGATGGGAATGCAAGGGTCGAGTGCTTCCCCATATTGTTTGACTGTTTTATTTGTTTGTAATTTTGAACTAAATGCCTTAGAAGTTTAAATGGATTTTGCTTTCTTTCTGTTGATTTTAACTTTGCATGCTTGCATCGTTTCATTTTAAAAATAATACAGCACATAGATGGAAAGGAAACTTGCAGAATGTCATAATTGCAACATTGAATGGCCAACAAGGTATATCTTCACGAGTGAGAATATGGGTGTCACCACCCGCCACCATCTATACAGAGATGACGATATGGTATGGTATGGTTGTTGGTACCATATCAATTAACCGTTGACCAAACTCTAGAACGCTGAGTAAGATGGTACTAGTAAAATCAAATTAATGATTTCGATAATGGTAACCGGTAAGAGAGAAACAAACAACATATTTTTTGTTCACATTTCTCAACAATGTGTTCTTATGAGGCAACTTGAAACATGGATGTATGTTGCCTAAGTATTATTTGACTCCTTATCAGAACTATGCTGTTATCAAAATCATTACTGCTCAATCAAACTTACATAGAGAATTACTCTCGGTAATCTCTTGAAGCTCTCCAATTCACACCACGTATGAAGCAAGGTGGGGCTGTATACCGCTAAGCTGAATTTATTTAACAATCTTGTTAGCATTAGAAGCCGTCTGCAAAAATCAACGTAAATAATAGAATTCTGCTCTTTACCCAAACGGTTTTGCTCATTTCTAAAGTAAATGTCCATATTGCCTCTGCGTGAGTTAAGTCACGCTGCGTGAGTTAACATAAATATAAGACAGTGATATTGCATTAGATTTTGTACTTTACTTTTTGATTTGTTTCCTTATTTTTTTAACTAGGGTAGCCTGATTAGGATCTATACATTTGTGTTAGTTCTTGCAATACAATTAACATGAATGAGTCAAATATGTCTCTTATATGTTTTTATATTGGTATTAAAGCTTCTGATCCAAGTGGGTTCTGCATCCGTGTTTAAACTCTAGTCACTATCACTGCATGGCTTATAGACACCTTTACCAATAAATGAATGTACTACTATAAATGAATGTACTACTACTACCATCGAAAGAAACCAACGTGAGTCAACTCACGTTGGGATTCAATGTGATTTTTCAAGTCACGCGGCGTGTGTTAACTCACGCATATTTAACACTAGCGTGAGTTAACATGCGTAGGGGTATTTTGATCATTTACTTTGGGAATGAGCAAAAACTTTTGGGTAAAGAGCAGAATTCTAGATAATATATGCACTCTTACCTTTTTGGAGAATGCTAACTATTGCCCTTGAGACATTTGATAAGAGGATAAAAATAAAAATATAGTATTGAAAAATGGTGAAAAGTGATAAATTTAGCTTTTTAAAAGTCAAAATGTTGTTGAAACCAATACAACCATGTTATTTTTGCCTTCATTAGCCATTGCCTAGGGCAATGGTTAGCAAGACCCTACTTATTTATAGTTTTCTCATTATGGCCATTTTTACCCATTTACGGTCCCAACATTACATCCACACTCTTCCTTACTTCGTTCCATTCTCCATTAGTGATGGTGACTTCATTCTTATCCCCTATGCAACTTCATTACTCTTCCCCACACGACTTTATCACTCTGATCGCATCTCCCCACTGAACCTCTCAACGTCTCTATTTATTTTGGTCAAAGGAACATCATATATATCCTATCCTATAACAATAAAGGGTAACACCCAACTTACCCAGCCTCTTAAGCAACGTTTGTGGTACGTTTTGTTTGAACATGTTAGTAGACTTGATGTAAACTTACCCGTTTACTCTGCACATGATTTTCACATTTATTTACTGTAAACTAATAGTTCAACACCTAAATTTGAAAATTTAAATCATAAACACAATGTCTATGTTTACAAAATTGCAAAAAAAAGTTTCACATAAAAACTATAGAATGAAGAACAAATAAACTATCAATTTAAGATCATCCATTGTCTTCAATTTTTCTATAAGATAACCAAAACTAACAAGTCGTCTATAGAGTATATGAAAGCTGTCAATTTAATTTTTAGATTGTATGAAAAGTTGTCAATTTAGTCCTTAATTTCTTAACAATAGGGATTAAATTAACATATATCATATACTTCATGAACTATTTAACACTAAATTGACAAGAGTGATACTTAATGAATTATCCAATGAAGCACTATAAAATAAAAAATGAGAATTTTGGTAAGTATACAAAGTCAGGGGAAATCCAATCTAAAAAGAGAATTGAAATTGTAAAAGGATTAAATGAGATTTTAGGTAAATATATCACTATTCTTGATAGAAGTAACCAAAAATATACTGAATAATGAGAAATGTTAAGAGTCTTAGAGAGTTATCATTATATGAGGAAGTACAATAAAACTTATACAGCTATTGACAAAAACAACGAACTACTCTAACTAACTAATTAATGTAACTAATATTTATACCTAATGAAGCATGACAAGGAGAACTAGGTTTGAAAAAACTTTTATGCCAAAGAGAAGTATGAAAATGCTTGAAACTTGAAACCATCCCACCAAGTTATTGGAACAATTATGTAAAAAAAAAAGTCTATAGGATAACTTCGTCGGTTAACGTTGATTTATTCTAGAATAAAATAGTTCATTTAAAAGCATTTTTATTTGTTCGATGTTTTTCTAAAAACACACTCCATACAAAGGATAACTTGTCTAGGTATGACATTATTAACATATATTCTCAATTTTGTTTAGGTGGTTGTGGGAGGGATGAAAATTCTCCACATTCATTTTTTTGAAAGTGTGCGGTATCATGTTTTGAACTGGTGGGGTATTTTTATTGCTTTGGCTAATGAAACTATCGTGTTTGCATACCAATTTTTAGGACTTCATTCAAACAACAGAGAAACTCTTCTTATGGACACAAACACAAATTATAAATATTTAGACACACTCACATCAAATGCAAAAATTAAAAGAGAATAAAATTAAATAATGTTTGATTGATGTGATCAAATTATTTTTGTTTTAAATTTTTCCATTTGATGTAAGTATACCCAAATATTTATAATTTGTTTTGTGTTCATAGAAGAGTTTCTCCAAACAACTATACTTTTTGCGATTGCTTTTTAGCAATTTTGCTGACTTTTTTAGAGAAGTGGTTAATGAAACAAGATCGATGAAACTATTTAATTGACTTACGTTGGTTCTTTATAGTCCTCTTTTTTAACCACAAAAATCAACTTCAGATCAATTATTAGACAGTGAAAATTTAAGTTTGGTGTTTGATTAAATCAAAGATTAAAAGTAATCATTGGTGGGTTAATCCACTTTGGTTGTCTTGTGATAGATAATGTGTAATGTAACTCAGCGATAAACCCCTCACACGAAATGGCACCAAAACCTTTCAACTTTCCCGCCAAACGAACTACCGCCATTTTCCTTCTAACCGCCGCCACCGCCGCCGTAGCTACTGCCAACTCCGACGACCTCTCCTCCCAAATCCACGGCATCGTCCGCACCGCCCGCGCCGTCTCCACGGTATCAATCCTTTTCCATTTTCTTCTCGCATTGTTCAATTTCGCTTCATCTTTCGATTTTCAATCTTTCAGGTTACTTCCACTGTCGTCGATTACGAATTCTCGCTCCGCGGCCTTCAAAAACACTCCGATCAGTATCGTCAGACGATTTCCCAGGTAACCGTCATCTCTTGAATCGTATTCATTGTTTCAATCGGCGTCGTAATAGTTTCAATTTTACGTTTTTTTCGGTGATTAGGTTCATCAACGTTCCGCGAAGAGGTTTCTGAAGCTATGTGAAGCTAACAAAGGGTTTTATGTGAAAGCTGGACAATTCATTGCTTCACAAAAAGTGATTCCGAGAGAGTACTCTTCAACTTTATCAGTGTTACAAGATCAGGTGTGATGTGGCTTCCAATGTATCTATTCAATTTCAATTTTCATATTGTTTTTTGTTTGATTATCTTTCTAATTGGAACATTTTGATGATGTAGGTTTCTCCTCTTCCTTTTGAAGTTATTGAGAAAGTGTTGAAGGAAAATCTCGGACCGGACTTCTCTGAGAAGTAAGTTGCAGTCACTAACTGAATTTTGATTTTATGAATCCTTTATCGTCCATTGTTTATCTTATAAGAGCTTTTTTAGTGTATAAGCTTTGACTCTGTTTGGTAAGACACATATTTGAGCTTATAGCTCATGACTTAGTTTGCAAGTTCTTATGACTGAAAATGACTTGTTTGATAACTGCCATTTTCTAACGAGCTTATAACTTATATTTTTGAGCTTATAGTGTTTTTTGATAAGCTAATTCAAGTAGCTTAAAGCTTATAGCTTCTCACTTTTTTTATCTCAATTTTACCCCTGCAATCGTAATTGAAAAAAAAATATTAATTAGATATACCCTTTTTATGTCATTGCATATTCATAAGCTACTTCAATCACTAATTTTACCAAACATTACAAATTCAGTCAACTAACTTGTCCGCTATCAGCTATAAGCTAGCTTATAAGTCATCCGCTATAAGCTAGTTTATCAGCTATCCACTATTTTTTACCAAGCAAAACCTTTATATACAAGTAGAAAAGGAATAAGAGTAAACTCTGGATATGCTCATTACAGCAATAAAAATAAGCTGAAAAGAAGTTATGGACAAGTCATAAAACTATTGTCATAAAATAGTCCAAATAAGCTCTTTTAAATGGCCCTAAAAAGGCTTAAGTTGTTAGTATGAAGTGCATGAATATAGTTTTAAATTTACAATTAGTTTCCTCATGGAAGAGTTCTTTAGTGTTAAAGTTTTAAATGTGACAAATGAATCAACCAATTTTATAGCTTGAATTGGACTTGCCTTTGAGACAACTGATACACTACGCACACCTCTTAAATCACCATGTTCACTTATTCTTTTGCCTATAAGTTAACAATTTAAAATTTTTAGGTCTTCTTTTTTACGTTACAATTCTTATTTTTGTGAATTCCATTATTTCAGTTTTTTGTCCATTGATGAACAACCTATTGGCGCTGCATCTATTGCTCAAGTTCACCATGCAGTACTAAAAAGTGGTCAAGAAGTAGCAATCAAGGTTTGTGTACAGGTTTCGAGACACTATGGAATTCCCGATGGCTGTCATTGTGAACAATACTTTTCTGAAAATGACCATTAATTTTTTTAGACCACTAATTTTTTGAAGTTGAAGTTCAGTTTTTACATCTTAGGCACGTTGCCTGCCTGCAACTGTGATGTTTGAGATAGGAAGCCTGTTTAACTTATTATTTGTTATTGGTTGGGTTGATACTATTTGGTAACACAGACTAGTGAGCACATTGTTTAGAATTGTACTAGGTTGATGTTAGTTTGAGCTTTTGAAGTTGTTATAGTAAAAAGCCTTGTCATTTCAAAAGCATTGTACCTGTCCAAACATTTTCATTTATTACCATTGTAAATTTTGTTGATAACACAGGTATTTTGTTGTCTTATTTTAAATGATTTTATTCATGATTTGTTAGCTTATTAGACTTTTTGGATCAAATCAACGACTTGTTTTCTCATCCCTCATTGTGAAAGTAAAGGTCTAATCTGTTAGTTTATTAATACGGTTTATTGATTATATCTCCAATTGAACCATATTTATGTGCAACTACAAATGTCAAAATAAGATTAGCTATTTGAGCCTAAATTGGGTTTGAGAATAAGTGGATAGGTATAAATGATTTATAGGGTTCAGGGGTTATGGGGTACTGACTGACTAGTTATGGGTTGCATTTGAATCATAGTGATGTTTTAGCCATCTCCTCAATTAGTGGAATTTATTATTTCTGACAATCATGCTAACTAGAAGATACTGTTGTTTTGCTGATTATATGTGGAATTCGGGTAGAGCATAGTAACACATGGACTGCAAAATGCTAACAATATCTGTACTTCTGTCATTATTAAGTAAGTTAACAAGTCTTTCATTTCCTTCCATGTTATGCTTTTTCCAACAGATACTTTGAATTGAGGTAAGCTATATTTCGAAAACTACTTTAATTGTAAAGCCATTTTCTTCCTTGGGAACTAGGTGCAATATCCTTGGATAGAGAAGCAGATGCATTTCGATACAAGAACAATGTATTTCTTATCAAAAACTATTGGATGGGTATGCTCTAACTCTTGACCGCTCTATTTAATGAAAGATATTAAAGAACTTATGCTGGGACTGTTTATTGTAATTAGAACTTTTTAGGCATCTTGAAGAGTAAATAGTCGCTTTAGTCCCTAAAAGTGACAGACGAAGACAAAATGGTCTCTGGGTTAATTAAGAACATTTAAAAGTCCCCAAATGTAACACTCGTTGGCATTAAATTAGTGTCACTTCTCCATCAAATATGCTCATGTCTCATCCATTTTGTCTCGTCATCTACGTATCTGTCACTGACATGAGCTTGCAAACGTTGGCAAGAATCATAATAACTGTTATTTGAACATTTTTGTTCCCTTTGCATGTCGAAAAATCCCCAAATGTGAACTCTAAAAATATTCCAATTTTTATTCACTGTTCTCTCGAAAATATGATGGCAGGTTTGTTATCATTTGAATTGTCGTCATCTTTCTGGAATACCTACAACGACTTCTAGAGCTTAGAGCTGCCATAGAGAGAATAAGCCCCCCTGCACATACAGCCTTACACCCACCAAATACGCCTCCTTTATATATTTTCACAAAGCTCTGGAAGTGAGCGCAGAGAGAGGGAGAACTTGAGGAATAAGATTCAAGAGAAATTGAAGGTTTGTTCATTGATTCCGTTATGTGTTCAGTACAAGCTTATAAAGTAACAGCTTAGATAGCTACCCTACCTGACTAGGAAACAGAAATAATGGAAAGGATAACCGAGTGTGCTGATTCCTAAGTCGTAACTACTGGCCACATTTTCCCTCCTCTAACAAACTTCCTACAATCTCGCTAATATAACTAACTATCTCACCAACTTGCCATCCTACCCCATTTATTTCTCCTAGCATAAATTTTTTCAATAATTTAGGTCTCTCAACCAGTCAACCCCCTAACTCAATTTTACTCCTTTTCTGCATAATGGATTCTATCAAGACCGTAGTAAGTACTTCATCATTTTCTTGAAAAGAGAGGATTTCATGAATTTAATGTCTAATTACATGTCGAGGTTGATCTACATGATCGGCATGTCATGCTGTCTATATACTCTCTTCCTCTTTAGTTGCTTTTGCTTCTTTATATTAAGATTCGTTCCTTTCGCTGCAGCTATACCCTCAATACAGGTTTGGGTGGCTACCGTTAGCATTTGCCAAAACTGTGTCTTCAGAACTTGGTTAGTAAGAAAGCTACGTAAATATAGCTACAATGTTTTTTTTTTTT
>Ga0228710_1008141_pt1 | contig 15149 bp, 10 predicted proteins | sample MedpolnodulmetaG_FD_177995 | JGI IMG/M metagenome (GOLD analysis project Ga0228710, IMG submission 177995) | Root nodule microbial communities from Medicago polymorpha collected in Santa Monica, California, United States - pink nodules | ecosystem: Host-associated > Plants > Roots > Nodule...
ACCCCCTCTATTTTGATTGGATCTGGATTTTACCCCCCTTATTTTAAAACTGGGAATTTTACCCCCTCTATTTTACGTTTTTCAGGATTTTGCCCCCCTATTTTAAAATAAGGAACCAAAAAATACTAGAATAATAAAGAAACGATTACAAAATATTAATTCGGTAAAAAAATAAAAAGAAAACAAGAAACCGCAAAAAAATAAAATATAAAAACAATGAAAATACAAGAAAAAATTCAATTAAAAATACATGAAAAAACTAGTTTGCACCTCTAAATATTTGCTATTTTCATACTAGTTTTTTATTTTATTTATAGAGATCATACTAGTTTTATGCATTTTTTCTAGTATTTTTTATTCATTTTTTTAAAGTATTTTTTGGTTTTATTTTTATTTTTTCATTAAAAAAATAAATAATAAAAAAATATTTAATATAAATAATTATTTATGTGGATAAAATAGTGGGGAGGGGGCAAAATCCAGAAAAACATAAAACATGGGGGGTAAAATTCCGAGTTTTAAAATAGGGGAGGCAAAATCCATAATCAATCAAAATAGAGAGGGTAAAATTCCGAGTTTTAAAATAGGGGGGGCAAAATCCAAATTCATTCAAAATAGGGGGGGTAAAACTGCACTTAAGCCTTTATTTTTTAAAATATGTGTTCACTTTAACTTGCTTATTAGATGTGAGACGTTCATATAAGACTTAATCCAATTGACAACGTATATATTGTTAGATTGTACATTCTAAATCGAATTTAAACATGGACCTCGCAGTTGTCTGTAAGTTTTAGAAGGTATTGTCACTTTTTCTACATAATAAAATAAATAATAAAAAAAAATGTGAGACTCTTATTAAAGTAAATTATTGTGATGAGAAGACAATGAAATGCTAGCTAGATACGAATAATTTATGGCAATATATTGAAAACAATTTTTTTACATTTTCATTGTTTTCAAAAAATGCAACTAAAATATAAGGAATGTGAGATTTCAACGTAAATGTATGCAGTTATATTCTATAGTAAGTTAATTATACAATATATAACTCACATAAGAAAAAAGGTAGGAGGATTTCCTTGTAGCTAGCATTATATAAGTGTTTATGTATATGTGTTTTTAGCAATTAACACGATAATGATAATTGATGTTGGGTAGAACTGTATTTGTTGATAATTCCTGAGTTGACAAGGAAAAAAAGGATTTATGTGTCTTTTTAATTATAATTATGAATTCATATAGTTTGATAATCGTTTATCATTCTGAATCAATAGTTTTTTAATTGATATGAAGGTATTATATTGTTTGTGTCTGCTTGATTGTTTTGGTTTCTGTTTAATTGCTAACTTCAAGTTTTGTTGCCTGTGATTCTCGGTTTTCGCTTCATATGGTTGTGGTTTTGTGGTGGCTATTAGGTGAGTGTTTTGTGGTGACTTTTGTTGATTTATGTATACTTACATACCATCAGGATTGTTATGGCTGTCTTTGCTTGCTTTAGAACTTTAACATATTGTTAAGAGAAGAGATTTCGAAGTTCATTCTTAATACATTTTATGTGTTTCCATATTGAACTTAACTTTTTTTTCTTAGTATTTCTCTTTGATTCCTTCCATCCCACAATCTTTTCTTCAATTAATGGCAAACACCTCTAAGGGGTTGGAAGGCAACGATGAATTACTGTAGATGTCATTCCTTCTTGGCTGCAAGAATAAGAAAAATGCACAGGGTAATTTTATAGAGTACATGCTTCAATGGTTGAAAACTTGTACTCGTTTTAGTATGTAATTGAAATTGTGTTGCAGAATTCATTTTCATTATAGAGTACATGTTACTAAATATAATTAGAACATTTTTCTTGATTTAGTAACATTTTCCGAAACATTACTAAATCTCAATTATGATGTAGTGTGCTCAGGATCGGAACCAATTGAGATAGGATTTGGATATTCAGGGATGTAACCAAGAATAATCACAACTCAGATTAAGGAACTCAATATAAGAATGAATTATGTTGAATGATTGGATTCCTTTTCATTTGGCCATCAGACTCTATTTAACAAGCAAGTCTGTTACATATATTGTTGCATGTGAGAATATTATAACAACCACATCTTCTATAACCTTGCTGCATATTGCAACAAGTGGTTCATAATTGAAAATACAGGAAATGCATAAATGAAACTAAGGGAATAACAACTAAGAAAATAACATAGTCTAGAGAATGTCTTTGGTACTGGTGACAGTATATTATTGTGCAAACAATAAACTTAAACTGTCTCCTTAGTATTTATTTACCTCTCCAAATTGTTCCTCGCACCAGAGAGGTTGCGTAAAGGGTCCAATTTCTAATGTTTTTAGAATTCACTGTTGGATTTAATTGATTAACCCTACTCAACAATTAAATAATAAATTAATATATCAATTAGGAAATTGTAATTATAATATTGCACTATATTTTAAATAAAATGATATTGATTATTGGGCTGTAATTTGAAGCGGGCCGTGATGGGTTGGGCCGTTTCTCATGGTAAGTCCAGTGGGAGGTCCTTGCCTCCACGAATGACTAGATATACTAGTCATCCCATCAGGTTAGGCCCAACCACAACACAACACAAGTGCTCATCAGTAATAGATAGAAGAGTTCTCAACATATTGCTAAGAGTCCCACATCATACAGGACATGGCCTGACAATGTGTTTATAAGTGGGGGCAATCCTCACCTCACAAGCCGGTTTTGTGGGGTTGTGTTAGGCCCAACCACGATTTCTAAGACATATCTCACATATAGCTTTGCTTATCAATCGCCTCCAATGGATTCTTCGACCTTTCGATCATACAGGTACACAGTTTACTGTCACATTCAATGTTATTTTAATATGCTATAACTGTCATGGCAGCCACTCTAACTGTTTTCAATAATGACCATGCCACTTATCTTTTCATGTATTGATTCTTTATTCTTCAAAAACTCTTAAAATAAAATTAAACACCAATAAGAATTCCCCCATCATGATTTTACTCGTAAGATAACACATTGGTTGAGGCATCTTTTTTATTTATCAAATAAATATATGTAAGCCTTGTGACATAGTAATAAGCTAGCACACAGTTAAGCACATCACTATTAAGCTTGTCAAATAAATATAATTGTAATTAAGCTAGCTAACACATTGGTTTTTAGAGTAACAACTAAAAGTTTATTTATCATTCAATGCACATCAGTATGTACTTCTAATTAAGCATCACTCATACTATACAAACTTCCACACTGCACATTATATATAATACAACAAATACTAATGTACGAGGACATTTGGAGTAACACTGAATATAGTACAAAAATATAATTATTAAATGTGGTTATCTGGCTAAAACAGTGGTTTCTGATATAGTAGCTACAGAAACGAATTCATCTCTAGATTTTGTGCTTCCACAGTTTCTCTGTACCATGCTCAAAGATAGACATTCCTTTAGCTCTGCAAAAATTTGGCTTATGTCTGGCCTTTCAGTTGCAGTTTGTGAAATGCATGACATGGCTATCTCTACAACTTTCCACGCAGAATCAATGCAGAATTCACCCTGCAATCTCACATCAACTATGTTTTGAATATTTCCACTTTCGATTATAGGAACAGCCCATTGAAGTATGTGAATGTTTTCTCCGGATGCTCTTAGTACAAGTGCTTTTCGACCAGTGATCAACTCAAATAGAATTATCCCAAAGCTGTAGATATCATTTTTCTTATTTGTGCTTCCAGTTCTCTGATATCTGTTTAGAAAATAAATAAATAAATAAAATGCATAATTGATCCTTAAACATATGTATGCTGTCTTTTATTTTTCATTATTATACACGTTAAAAACCACAATGAAGTAGTAGTATTTGTAGAAGAAGAAAAAAACTACACTAAAATTAAATGAACATATTTATCATGTAACTTACCACTTGTTTCAAAGTTATGATATCAATTGCTTGAAATGGATATTAATGCTATGTTAATGCTACAAAAATATTAAAATCTGGTTAATCTAAATTGACTTTTGATATTACACTTACTCAGGATCAACATAACCAAATGTACCAGCAGGGCGTGTGGAGACATGAGAATCATCATCGTTACCAAAGGCTCTACTTAGACCAAAATCAGCAATCTTTGCATGCAAGTTATCATCAAGTAGTATGTTAGAAGGCTTCAAATCTCTATGCATGATAGGTGGTTTACATCCATTATGCAGATAATCCAATCCTGAAAATTCACATTATAAGGGCAATGTACAGGTACAAAATGCAAGAAACATGATATAATAAACAATACATTACCATGGGCTGTGTCAACTGCAATGATAAGCCTCTCATTCCAACTTAAGATTTTTGAATTTTCTACTGCATGCAAATATACATTAGTCTAGAAATACTGAACAAGCATTTTAAACGAAAGCATAGGAAATATTCATTACACTTTCCCTTCTCCCTGCCTTGTTCATAACCCTTGTCGTGATAAGGTGTGTTAACTCAGTGGTAAGAGCTTGACTTTGTAGTCTCAAGAAACAAAATTCGGATATCAAATGGAAAACTTGTAAAATTGTCATTAGTCTACCCTTATTAATAATTATTTCTCCTTTCCCAATTCTTTTTAAAAATAATCCTTATAATTACAATAATATAAACTACTGTGCACGAAAAAGTTTATATGGGTTTGTATTCTACCTCTACTAATGTCTTGTCGATTTAGTTGATGAAAAAAGTTGTAATTCTATTATGGATGTTGACATTGCTGATAAAATATAGATTACCTAACAAGTGTTGGAGATTTCCATTGGCCATGTATTCCTAAATCAATGCTTTGATTTGACCTTCATCACAATATCCAAGGAGGGGGACCAAATTTCTATGATGAACAATCATTAGAAGTTGTGCCTGCATTTTAAATTTTATCTCTACCAAAGTTAACCGTGAAAATAATGCAGGATTCTATTTATTACTCAACTAAAATAAAAATTAATATGTTTTTTAAATTGAATGTAATGTCTAACCTCTGATTTAAATTCCTTATAACCTTGCATTGATGATGGTGAAAGCCTCTTAACAGCAACTTGAGTTTGATCTTGTAGAAGGCCAAAGTAAACTTTTCCAAATCCTCCTTCTCCAATAGTAGTTTTGAAGTTATCAGTAATGTTTAGAATTTCAATATAACTGAATTTTTGGTGTTTTGATTTCATTGGAGACGTAATTTTTTCTGTGATAAATAAAATACAATGAAAATATGCAAGGATGTTGGGAAAAAAAACGTGGCAGGACGACAGCAATAAAAGTTTTATATGTGATGACACAACTATTAAACACTATATAGCTAAAGTTTTATAGAGGTGAATCTAATATATATTATGAGCAATGCGCAACACAGCAACCGTAATAGCCACATACGCAACTACAACCACAATTACAAACCATTTTGCAACTTATAAGATATACATGCCAACTAATGAATTAATACACTATTCATAGTATAAACAAGGCCTTATTTGAAAATATGAACTCATTCCTATGTCAACTGATAAGTACCTGTTTGTCTTCTAAACAACCAAATTCCAAGAGAAATCAAAAGAATTACAGCTAATGCTGAAAACGATGCAACAAGTGGTACACCAATGTTCTGCTTTTTGCAGGATTCCGTCTTACATAGATCGGGATTATCATCCATACTGAAAGAAGATAAAGTAGCTAAGATATTAGCTATCATGTCATTAGTGAAAGCAAAACTGTCTTTTTCTTGAATATAATGTGAATTAATATAGCCTTGAGTATGACTCATACCTCAGTAGTAGTGAACCTGTTTTTGATCTATTAAGGAGTGCACTTGGAACTAACCCTGTAAGTTTGTTCATCTTCACATTTCTGATAACACATGAAAAAAAATATGACACTGTGTTTTTTATCTTTGATAGTAATAATCAATGAAATAACATTTGATGCATCAACATGGGACTTACAAAACTTTTAGAGACGGCAGTTGCATCAGAAAATCAGGTAAGGAACCGTTTAAGCTATTGTTTGATAAATCCCTGAAAGAAAACAATTTAAATACGGAGTTACAATTTTGAATCTCCAATTAAGATCAGAGAATAATTTCCAAATTGAATGGTTTTGGTTTCATCATTTAACCAAATGAAATTTATTATCCCGGTCTATATTTTGGTATATAATAATATAATTGATATTTTAAATAATTGAAGTAATAATGTGATATATGATAATATAACATTTGAAACACATTTGATTTATTTTTTAAAAACGTTTTATAATTTTCTCAAGACCCTAATCTTCAGATTATTTAATAAAATGAGATTAGGAACTTACAAGTACTGTAACATAGTGAGCTTTGATATGGATGATGCTATCTTCCCTGTCAATCCACTTGAAGACAATTTCCTGGTTGCATTTCCAAATATAATTTTAGAGGACAATTGAAGTTTTTAAATTTATATATATGGTTTATTTAAGGAATTATAAACTTACAAAGATGTGATTCTTGGAATGTTATTGCCATCAATACTACAGTTTAGGCCTTCCCACATGTAATTCACAGGAGCACATGGATCTCCTTGCCAATTTCTTGCCACCCCGTATGTGTTCTTGATGCTTGTCATAGTATCAACTAGTATTTCGTATTAAAATAAAAAGAATAGTTCAAGAGGATTTCAAGTCAATTCGTAAATAGTTTACTTTATACCATATGAGAATGGTCATCAGAGGAGAAATTATATGAGAAGAAGAGAGAAAAGAGATGATGCAATTTGATTTGATGCAGATGGTGTATGATGAGACCTATAAGTCTCTTTAATTTAAAGGTTAAAAAATTGTATCCATCATGGACCACGTGTTACATTGGTCCATGTTAGCATTTGTTGACTACTTTTTTTTATATGATCAATTTTTTAAATATATATAGGTATTCATAGCTTCTTTTATAAATATATATTAAATATTAGTTAAACAATCGAAGAGAATCGGATAACAAGCTGTGTCACTAGCTTTTTTTGTTGGCAAAATCAATTATGGTAATTAAACACAACATTCATGGACTTGGAGACATGACTTTACTATGCATGACCCTTTGAACTCTATGTAGAAGGTCAACAGTGTCCGGTGCTAGGAAGTCAAAAGTGTTAAAAGCAAATGGTATAAAAGTGTGTTGATTGTCAAAACACGTTTTCTCATGTTTGACCACTTTGGTTGACGCAACTTTTAAACTTGTTTGTCATACCATAAAAACTCCTGCCCCTAATTTTCTTTTACATGTTTATCAGTCCAGAGATAGAATTGGTATATGTTTTCATCATAATTTGTATTACAGATTGCAGAAAAGTAAAAGTATGTAAGATATTTAGAGTAGGTAAGCATATGTGTTGAGCAGAGCTAGCTTACCATCATCCCGATGAGTTTCTGATCGTGAGAAGTCTTTTACTTTATAAATCTCAAAGGCATTCAGGATTGGTGAACCGGATGCATTTGCATTCTTAGAAAAGGTAATTTCATACGTTTTGGCTCCAGTGTAAGGTATTTGATTATATGTGGTATTTGCCACCCGGTATCTAGGTATCACGGGTCCGAACAGCAACTTGTCATTCACTGTGATATTGAACGTTCTAGTTTTATTTCCAGCCAGCTTCTTATTAACTTCGTTAAAGTGCATGTAGAGGTAGTATTGATCATTTACATTATCTGCATCCCAGTGAAATTGTAAAGGGACACTGGTGTTTATTGGTCTAACAGCAGCGCTCATAACAATTGCTGGTGGATTATATTCATTATGATATAGATTATCATTGTAAAGTGAGGTGGTAAATACTCGTTTCCAACCACTGAGTAATTCACAAGGTATCCAAATCCGGTCATAAACATCATCTTTGTACCTGTTTTTTTGTACATGACCAGGAAAATAGTCAGTAATTGACTTTATTTATATTTATATCGGCGAAAAGACGGACACTCACGTGTTCATCTTTCCATTCTTTTTATTGCGCTAACCCGTGTAAAAATATATAAGCGGAATTTGATCAAACTTATGAGTACAAATATTTGTGACTTTGAAATTATAACAACTCAAGAAACCATGTTTATCTTTTTCAATGACAACAATAATTTAACAAATATAATATAAATCTTTATCTTTTTTTAATATCACCAACAATATAACATTAATACAATCAAATTTGTATAAAGGTACAATTGAAATTATAAAAAATTCAACCCAAAACCTCTACCCCTTCATATATAAAATTGATAATATTATCTCTATTGCATCGGGATATTTCCTATATTAATTGGATTTAATTTTTTTAATTAAAATTTAATATAATATTATTAAAGGATAAAATAGTTTAAATGAAGGGGTAATGAAAAAGTCAGCCCAAACTCTTTTTTTTTTTTTGAAAGATTCAGCCCAAACTCATGTATTTGAAATCTATTTTCTTTATATATACGTAGTATATATTAGGGTTAAATACGTATTGAGTTCTTCTAAATATTTCAACTTTTTATTTTAATCTCTATAAAAATTATCTTCCATTTTTTGTACTCAAGTTTTACATCACCGCTTTTGGTCCCTATTTTTAAGTCAACTTATGTGTGACATTTAAAATTTTGAAATTTTTTATGCAATCATGTTTAGTACATTATAGAATTCTCTTTTTTAAAAGTTTAATTTTTTTTTTGTTAAGAAAGGATGAATTAAATATGAACGTTTATGTTTTTGACACTTAAAAATTCATACTTAATTCATTTTTTGCTAGAAAATTATAACTTTTTTTTGAAGAAATTTTTATAATATTCTAAATATTCCTACCAAATATCATTCAAAAATTTGAATGATAGACATGAGTTGACTTAAAAGCATGGACCAAAAGTGATGGTGCAAAACTCTGGGAAGCCAAAAGTCAAAGGAAATTTGTAAGGGAACTAAATCAGAAAGTTGAAATATTTACAGGGTCAAGAAAAATATTTAACCATTTATATTATTTATAGTAGGTTAAATAAGTTTTTAATGCCTATGAAAATAAATTTCGCTATTAGTTCCTTTAAAATTCTTTTCAATTTTTGCCCCTTCATATATGTTCAATCACCACTTTTGGCCTCTGCTTTTAAGTAAGATCATGTGTATCCTTCATGTTTTTTAATGGGTTTTTTCTAAAACTTTGGAAACGAGAATTCTACAATGTATTAAACATGACTATAAAAAGAAAATCAAATTTTGAATGATATCATGAGTTGACTTAAAAGTTAATTTAAAAAAAAAAGTGGTGGGAAATATTTGGAGGAACAAAAATTCAAGAATTTTTTTAAAGGAAAAGCGAAATTTGTAAATTTTATATGGATGAAAAGATTATTTAACTCTTAACTAACTAATGTGCTGCTAGCTAGCTGACTAGATCTTACCTGTATTCCTCCAAGTATGTGAGGGAACCTAAATCACATCGCTTGAAGAGTGATAATACTGATTTAGCTGAGTCTGTGACATAAGCTCTATTATTCAAAGGCCTCAATTCTATGGCTGAAATGAATGGAGCTCCATTTCTTGTGTTAACAAGACATAGTTGTATGTAATCTTGTGATGGAGTGTAAATGATCTCTTTGATTGTAGTGAGTGATAGATTGGTGAAGCTCACAGTATCCCAAACATTAACTCCAAAATAAAGATCAAATTGTGGTGGCTTGTTTAGATTATCATAGTTTCCGTAATGGAAAGTAGCTCTGATTAAATATTTTCTACCATAAGTTACATTTATTCTGTAACAATTTCTCACTCCACTTGGAAAGCTCCTCAGATGGGTTAGTTCCTGTGAAATAATAGGTGGTGGTGCTATCCTCTTAGTTACACCAGTATCTATGAATTTGGCATCTGAAATGTAATTTATGCCTGTCTCCAACGCAGAATAGCTTGAAAGTGCAGGTAGACCACAGTCTAAGCTAATGAATCCTGAAATATATAGATAGATAGAGAATCAAATTTAGATAACTTCAGCTACAATAACAATTACTATTTACAAATTAATAACCAAACCTGATTGATCCTGAGCTTGTATCAAAACCAAAATAGTAGTAAGAACACCAAACAATACCAAAGGAAAATGCAGTAACATTTTCATCATTATTTGCTTCATTATTAGAAATACAAATGATGGTGAGTGATAATCCTATACAAGCAATACTTTATATACTGCTAGAGTGTCGCATTTCGCTTCAATTTTATTATAGTATATCCAGGTTTTTGTATTCTTTTTTCAAAATTGTTGGACATTTTTATAATGAGCTAAAATTGGTTTTTTTCTTCAAGATATGTTTTAGTATAGTATGTCCAGTTTTTTTTTTTTTTATGTAGATAAATAAAATAGCAAATTACCATTGAAACTTATAAACACAAGTGAAGGGGTCGAAGTTTGAACCCAGTCACGGCGCCCCGCCTAAAAATTTTGACATTTTTATCGGTTGAGCTAGGACCTAGGACCAGCATTTGAAGGCTTGATATATTATGATACTGGTATTAGCCTTGTTGAAAAATCTTTTCACAACCATCTAGAACAATGTTCTTAGGAATTTTATATTATTGATGCAAAACAATTGGGATTACTATTTTAAAAATTCAAAGAGAAACTTATTTATTTGTTTATTTTAATGTCGATGAGTTTTATGTTACTTTTTTTATTTAAAAAGAAAAAAAAATCGCTTTCTCATTAAGAATTTCACTAATTAACATCCGAAAAAGCGTATCGTTACAAGCTAGGACTTATGGACGTCCGATTTATCATTCTAATGAACTAAAAGCTGTATTCTTATAAAAAACGAAAAGTTGTATTTGCATTTTATTATTTGTTTGACCATTGTTTTTGGAATTGATTGGTGCTATTGTGTTTTTTCTGCGACGTTAACCCTCCAATTCTTAAGATAAGAAGGGGTCTTAGTAATCCAAAGTTTGGTTATGAAATACGTAAAATTTAATAAAAAGTTGTTCCATCTAAGGATCGAATTAGGGGTTCTTCCGAACGATTCGTCATTTGATGGAATGTATTCATTAATTATTTGAGTCAGATTGCTTGGTTCATACTATCATGTTTGTTAGTATTGTGGTTTTGATGATATTAATAAATGAGGATTTTTTTTGAAAGAATATTAATAAATGAGGATGATTCCCTAAAAAAAATGAGAATGATTCCATATTCCGTTTTATTAAAAGTATTTATTCATTCAAATTGGTTGAGTAGATTAAAATAGTCGCTTTTTTTTGAGAGGACTAAAAGCGAGTTGTTGAAGAGGTAGTGTTGTTTTAATGACAAAATTTTAAATAACCAACCGTTGGATGATTAATTGCCTTAAAAAAAACTAGTGTATGATTAATATAAAACTTTTTCTATTTACACCCCATATTTTTTTGGTTACACCCAAATTTTCTTAAAAGTTTTTTATAATACCAAAACTGCCCTTTTATATAATTTTCTTACAACATTGATTTTATTCATTGTCACTGGGTTTCACCCTCTTTCACCCCACAAACGATCAAACAATCTAATGTTCAATCAATCTCTATGGAAGATTAAAGAGTAAATCAAAACATCTTTCATTCATACTAGATTGCATATAAGTAAGTGAATTTCTTCTTCTTTTTGCTAGTTTTAATTTTTTTTCTTCTTGTTCAAATGCATTGTACGATGGTTTCAATTTACATTGTTGAGGTTAACTTAAATTTAGTTCAAGTAGGTTCATGTAAACTAAGTTTACATGACCTACTTAAACTATGGAATATTAAAGAGTGAATCAAAACATCTTTCATCCATACTCGATTGCATATAAGTAAGTGAATTTCTTCTTCTTTTTGCTAGTTTCAATTTTTTTCTTCTTGTTCAAATGCACTGTACGATGGTTTCAATTTACATTGTTGAGGTTAACTTAAATTCAGTTCAAGTAGGTTCATGTAAACTAAGTTTACATGACCTACTTAAATTAAGTTGACATGAACCTACATAAACTGATTTTACATGACCTACTTAAACTGAGTTTGCATGTACATACTTAAAATAAGATTACGAAGAATCATTGAACAAGGTTGATATGTACACTTAAACTAAGTTTACATGACTTACTTAAATTAAGTTTACATGACCTACTTAAACTAAATTTACATGACCTACTTAAACTGAGTTTAAGTATGTACACTTAAACTGAGTTTAAGTATGTATACTTTAAGATTAAATTAAAGTTGAATCAAGTCTTGACAGTTGTTGCAAGTCATTTTTTTTCCTCTAGGCTTCGTTTCAGTCAATTTCAATTACTGTAAAATCATGTCTTCTCCATCCTTTAACTCAATTTCAATTGAATTGGCCTAATTGAAACGAAATCGAATTCGAAAATAACTAGAATAAAAAACCGCAGAACAAGAAAAAGAAAAACATATAATCACATAAACAAGGAAAAAATAAATTGAACCCAGAAAAAGTTTAGAATTAGGGAACCCATGACAAGAAAAACATAATCGATTGAAGAACACAACTTGCTAACCTTATTTGCTTCGAATTTTCTTTGAAATCATAGAAGGGATAAATCTGCAGAAGAAGTATGGTTTTGAAAGAGGAAAGACGTAAGAGGGGTTTTGGGGTGTAACCAAGAAAGAAGGTGGAGACTTTTTGAAAATTAAATTTTATGCAAGGGTAATTTTATCATTTTAATGTGTAACCAGGATTATATAGGGTGTAATGAGATAAACTCTTAATATAATCCGCACCTATCGAGTGACTTTCACAATAATATATCATAACTAAACAATTCATGCATATTTTACTAATTCACAAGTAATTTCCAAGTAAGTCATGCTTAATATCAAAGTACTCTCCGTCAAAAAAGAAAATTCAAAGTACTTTTGTTTTTGGTAGTGAAATTCAAAGTACTTAACCTATCACACCCTGACACAAAGATGGTATCTAATAATAATAATAATGATAAAAGTAATAAAACTAAGGAACGGTGCTCATTCATGTTTTTTTTTAATATTTTCTAGCACATTTTTAATTTGGAAAAGTTATACCTAAACGTCTTGACCAAAAAAAAGAAGTATATCTAAACGAAATGTACATATCAATGATCTCAGATTTATGGTTAATAATAAAGACGTTTACTCTACCAGCCCTCCAAGCCGTAATCAGCTCTGCTTCCTCCAATTGTCATTAACGAGGTAGACAACAAGATTTTCAACATATAAGATTTTCAACCTTAACTCTTTTTATAAGAGTTTCAACCTTAATTCTAGAGTGATATGACGCAAAAGATATCAGCTTAGAAATGTTACGAAACTTCTACCTAAAGAGCCTTATTTTGAGCATTCACATGTTCACACCCATTTTGTTTGACAAAAGAAACTCAAATAATTTATGACATTCTTATACCGTAGGTATAAACAAATTAGTCATAACTGAAAATAATATAGGAACTAATTTGTGTTGATTATAAAAAAGTTAAAGAATACTTTAAATTTTATTTTTATCAAAGATTAAATTGATCAACATAAAAATTATGAAGAACCAAAATGTATCTTCACATTTTTTTTCTTGCAATCAATGCAATTTTAGACCCTATTCATAATTTTTCTTTGGAAAAACAATCATTTTGGTCTCGTGATGTGCACCTCGCTATCAGACTGGTCCTGACTTAGAGAAAAAACACAGAAAAAGCCCCTGGCTCCAAAGTTTGTTAGTCACTTTGTTGTCCAACATTAGATTTGGCCGTTACTTGCTGTTCATTAATTATCTCCATACTATCTCCTATCTTCGTCTCATGTTTTACTTGTTCATTAATTAATTTTAAATGCTTTACATATCTGATGTGGGTAGTGATGATGATTATGGATAATCTTTGGTTGGGTGTGTGTCACTGTTGGATTATCTAATCAAAGGGTTTTTTAACCTCTGATTTATTTCTTGTTTGTTGGATTCTTTGGATATGGATTGGAGTTCAACACGTGTTGCTGTGAAAATTGGATTTTTTATGAAAAAACTCAAATTCTTTATGCACACTTAGGTGCTGAAATAGGAACAGATATGAGAAGAAAAATGTTGTTGTAGTTACTGGACATAAGTTTATTTAAGGGACACTCAGTAAAAAAAATGAAGATTTATTTATTTAAGGATCAAACGGAAAAAAGAACCCAGATACGTGTTTATGTGGTCGGATTCTCTGAACTGGCGACGTGTAGTGTTACGGCGGTGGCTTTGGTTTCGGTTGGACAAGATGGAAAGGAAGAGTGTGAAGTGAAATGATAAGTTGGTGTTTGAAGGGACTAAAGTGACATTTTGGTCCCTGACGTCAGCTTTTTTGTAGATTTAACGGCCAAATCTAACGTTGGGGACCAATTTGGCTAACAGATTTTGGAGTCGGTAACTTTTTTGTGTATTTCCCTCCAATTTGACAGCGAGATGCACATCCAAAGACCAAAATGGATGTTTCCTCTTTTTCTTTCTTACCAAAAGCTTTTTATTTTACCACCGTTATCAGACACACAATCCCATATTCTCTTATCTTAAAGCATGAAATATTCCAGATCCCTGCCCAATAATTTAAGGCCTCGACCACTTTTATTTCAGAAAAGAGCCTGTTCAGCCAAGAAACAATTTCTTCAAGTACAGATCCCATAAATTTTCCAAGTTTTCCTAATAACTATTACGACTCACTCAATCGCCATCATGTATAACTATAGCATGGTACATCGGATTGGAATCCAACTCTATGAATACAACACTACTGTTAAATCTCTAAAGAGAAAATTGTATCACCCATTTAGTTAATATATACAGTTTTCTCCAGATGATATCTAATTCACACCAAAAAGTAAAAAGATAATTCATGTGTTCAACCCATCCTTTATTAGTATTTCAAACATTGGTACTGTACAAGAAGAAATCAGGGCTGACAATGAAGTGGTAGAAAACTATATACATTGGATCCACAGAAAGCAAAACTGAAATTACTAATAAGCACTTTTCTTTGTACAAAAAGAAACACAAGTTGGGTTAAAAAAATATACTACTACAAGTCAAGCCACATCACTCATGATATCGCTGTGATGCTCAATTTTGTGATGTTAAGCGTATCCGTTAATCCTAGTACT
>Ga0228710_1008144_pt1 | contig 15143 bp, 11 predicted proteins | sample MedpolnodulmetaG_FD_177995 | JGI IMG/M metagenome (GOLD analysis project Ga0228710, IMG submission 177995) | Root nodule microbial communities from Medicago polymorpha collected in Santa Monica, California, United States - pink nodules | ecosystem: Host-associated > Plants > Roots > Nodule...
CAAAAGGGTAATTATACGCATGAACATTATCACAGAAAGGTTTCGTCAGATCACATGACATTCTCGTCACTTGGGTAGCAGTGATGTGTTGCTAGATACCGCTCACTGTTTATATTATTAAATATGTGATTTAATATTATTGTCAACGTTACGGGAACCTATAGGGTCACACACAAATGATAGATAGATGAGAGAAATAAATAAGTAAGACATACTTATAAAATAATAAGTAGGACTTATTAGTAATTAAATAATTAAATATGATTTATTATTTAATCTACGAAAAATAGAGAAACGCGGTCCACCATAAGGTACAGTGTACTTAAGTGTTGTGTTGCTGACCACACAAGTGATTCTATAAATAGAACCCTTGTGCTGAAGCATTACTAACCTTTTGTGAGTGCTTAACCTAATTCACAAAAGTTGTGAAACCCTAGCCGCCGCTCTCTAAACCTTGTTTTCTCTGAATCTCCATTGGAATTGGCTAGCACCGGTCATCGGAGAAGTTCTGTTCGTGTGGACTGAGTAGAGGCATCGCTATTTTGCTTTGCTCGTGATCAGAAACAATTCTGCTACAAAGGTTCTGCTCTTCGAAAGGTAAACACATGAATCCTTAAATTGTTTAAGTATGTGTTTGATTTGTGATTAATGATTTAATCAAGATCTGTTTCAATGGGATTTCTTCCGCAAAGAGGATTAAAATTTTGAAAAACCCCTCTTAAAATCCCTTCATTATAACCCCAGACTGCCTTGAAATTTAGAACACGCAAGTCTATCCCACGCCATCCACCTAATTCCCTTATGGTTTCCTCCCCTGCCCCACCAAAAGGAATTCATCATCCTTTCTATCTCATCAATAATCGACAACGGAATAAGATAAAGACTCATGATATAAAATGGAATAGCCTGAATGACTGATTTCAACATAACTTATTTGCCAGCTCGAGATAATGCACGACCATTCCAAGAATTAATCTTCCTCCTGACCCTATCTTTGATAAAAGAAAAAGTAGCCTTCTTACTTCTTCCAATTATGGACGACATACCTAAATATTTACCTGTCCCTAAAGCATGTCTAACTCCCAAAATACTAGCAAGACTTACTTGCCTATCTTGGCTAATATTCCTGCTAATTAAAACCTCGAATTTAGCAAGATTGATTTCTTGTCCAAACGCGTCCTGATAAACATGCAAGATATTCAGCAACTGATTAGCTTCTTGAGCATTGGCCCTACGAAAAATAAAATAGTCATCTGCAAAAAGGAGGTGAGACACCGATGGGGCTCGTCTGCAAATTTTAACACCGTGAATACCACCACGGGCCATAGAATATTTAATAAGTGTTGGCAAACCTTCAGCCACTAGGATGGAAAGATAAGGTGAAAGAGGATCGCTTTGACGGAGGCCTCTTCCCGGATAAACCATTCCAACTCTATCAAAATTCACCAGAACATAATAGTTAATAGAACTCACACACATCATTATCCAATTAACCCTTTTTTCATCGACCTTGTCATATGCTTTACTAATATCGACCTTAAGCGCTAGATCACCCTTTCACCCTCTAGTTCTCCTTTTCATTGCATGTATAATTTCGGATGTGACAATTACATTATCAATAATTGACCTTCCTTCTACAAAATCAGATTACTCTTCAGAAATACACTTAGACAAGCACTGTTTCAGTCTATTTGCAAGGGCTTTAGAAATTATTTTATGCAAAACATTAGACAGGGAAATGGGTCGCATATCAGTCATAGACACATGATTGTCACATTTCGGAATCAAACATATATTAGTATCATTTAAAGTTGTAGGAAAATACCCTCTATCAAGCCAACATTTTGCTGCCTCAAAAATCTCCACACATCTCCCAAAATCTCTGATAAAACGCCGAATTAAAACCATCTGGACCAGGGGACTTATCGGGATGCATTTGGAATAAAGTTGTATGAAGTTCCTCCTTAGTGATTGATTGGAGAAGAAGTTCATTATCCTCATCAGTGGTCTTTTGTTGAATAAGATGTAAAACCTGATCATGTGATACACCCTTGGCCTGAAAAAGCTTGTCAAAATACCTCTTAGCTACCCCATAAAGGTCCTCCTGATTACTAACCATAACTTCCTTCTCATTCCACAACTTCTCAATTCTCTTGAACGTATGTCAAGCTGAAGCTGAAAGATGGAAAAACTTAGTGTTGAGGTCACCATATTTCAGCCAATGCATCTTGGCCCTTTGTCTCCAAAAATCTTCCTCTTGTACCAATAACTTTTCATGTTGCTCATGTGCTTTCTAAAACCTCTTTATGCCAACGTGATCTCTACTTCCTCGATAAACCTCAATATCCCTACTACAACGAGTAATATCTCTCTTGAATCTCATCCTCTTTCTTCGACCCCAACGTTGAAGTTGTTCAGAACATTGCACAACACGGTCTATACTATCTACTGCTCCATCAATACACCAACCGACCTTCACATTATCTTCCAAGTCTGGTTCCTTAAACCAATTGTTCTCAAACTTGAAGGACTGGTTTTTCCTCACATTATCAGTAGTACTAACACTTTGTAACAAAACATCAGTGCCTTGATGGTAAGAGTTGTGAATTGGAAGCATGTAGTACTTCGTTCGATCCCAATCAGGATTTTTTTTCATAAAAGGAGGGGAAAAAAAGGAGGATTTAGGTATAAAATTGGAATAAAGTTGTAAAAATAAGGGTAAAATAGACAAATTGAGTATTAGGGTTAGGGAATAGGGTTTGGAGACTTAGTTGATGCTTGATCACAGATAATGGATAAGTTAATTGAAGTATTTAATAAAATTAGCAATTCAACTAACTGATTAATGTAAAACAACATAAAAATAAATTCTTCATTTATAATAAAAAATTTATCAATTAATGTTCAAAGTACTTTTTCAAAAAAAATATTTAAGATATTCTTTTTTGAGTAATCCACAAAATATTTTAGATACTTGGAATTTAGTAATTTAAAATTATAAATTTGATATGTATTTTAAGTATTATTTTTTTGAAGGGAATTTAATATATATTTTAAGAATCTTTTTTTTGACAACAACCAAATCAACTCATTTCATTAATAACAAGATCATGAATACAAAGGGAATGAGCAACTATATTCGCTTGTCGCCTAATAAACTTAACCACAAAGTTTGAATTAAGAGATAGCAACATATTAATTTCGGTAACGATGGATTGTTGGTTCATCATTGGCTCCTGCAATGGATTAATCTGTTTGCAAGGTGAATTTCCGCCCACTTCGCCTCAAAACTGCTGGCTCCGTTTTTGGAACCCAGCCACGAAGACATTATCTAAAAAGTTAGGGTATTTAACTAACCATTTCAGGTTCACATTTGGCTACGATGTCTCAAATTATACTTATAAGGTGGTAGCCTTCTCTGCCAAAAAGGTCAAAGTTTTCAGTTTGGGTGATAATGTTTGGAGAGATATTCCAAATTTTCCCATTGTTCCTTTTGACATTAAGGCTGGTGACTGTCGTCCATATGAGAATATTGGTGTCTATGTTAGAGGCACAATTAACTGGTTGGCTATTCGAAATATGACTGATCAATATGAATGGAGTGATATTACAATCGACCAATTTGTGATCATCTCACTTGATCTGGCCAAAGAGACATATCGGCAGTTGTTGCCACCTAACGGTTTTGTTGAAGTACCACCTATTGAACCATCTGTAACTGTATTGATGGATTGTCTATGTTTTTCTCACTATTTCAAAGGGACCCATTTTGTTTTATGGAAGATGATGGAATTTGGAGTTCAAGAGTCTTGGACTCAATTCCTAAAAATAAGTTTTCAGGATCTTCAAATTGATTATGGCAGTAGTGATTGGGAGGGATTTGAGGAGCAATTGTTCCTGTTACCATTGTGTGTTTCTGAGAGTAGCGACACACTGATAATGGCATGTAATCAAGTAGGCTATGATTTTGACGAACAACATGCAATTCTCTATAATTGGAGAGATAAAAGAGTAAAGCATATTGAATCTGTCAACAATAGAATATGGTGGTTCTATACCAATAATTATATTGAAAGCTTAGTTTCAACCTCTTGAAAGTAAGTTTCCCTTGAATGATTTAATTGTTCAAATTTATTTCAAGTGTTTTATAATCTCTGAACTGAATGAGTTTGTTTCTGGTTCTTCTTATATATATTATTATAATTATAACTTGAAGATAATCCTCCCTAAAGGAAATTCAATAACTCTTGAATGACCTTAACTTGGTTGGTATTTGGAACATTCTATACAATACTCAAGTATGGGTTGGTTACAAATATCTTCGGACTTTACATATATGATAAAATGAAAACATCATTTTCTCTTCAAACTGATAGAAATTTCATTTACTTCCAAACGGTATAAACGTTCAAATTGGCTGAGCATATGTTTGTGAACCACATGCTTTTTAACTTATGGGTGAACATAGCCTTGAAATGAGTACAAGTACCTACACACACATTGCTCGATACTGAAGGGGGTTGGGTCTAGCGGAAAGGGTTAGCTTCCCACAACGTGTGGCGAACCAAGGTTCCAATCTCGGCTTGGAGTAGTACAAGTACCCTTAGTAAGATTAGCTCCAGTGGAGTAAACCTTTGGGAAACGAAAGAGTTATCCTATTATTATGTTTTATAAGCTTGAAAATGCTTTTGCAAATAATTGTATATATGATCTGTATATTTTACTTTCAGTTTTGGTTTTGGAGTACCCTTGCTTCATATTATGTGCCTAATCCCTACCTATGTAAAAAGGGCTGCATTTTTGTAAGGACTTTGACAAATTAGTTACTCGTGTGGTTTATATGCAGCTCTGTTCTTTTGTGTGATTTATATGAACCGTGGTTTTTCCTGATCATAGTTCTCACATGATACACGTGATCCCTCCGAAGGCCCATGAATACCATAACCCAATAGCGTGAGACACCTTTCATTTTTTTTGTAGGATTGGCACTGAAAGTTCTGTGAATATATTTGCAAGTTTTCTTCAGTTTGTATATTTATTTTCTTAACTCTTGAATATTTTTCTCATCATCCAAAATGACATTGTTGGTAAACATATTGTTTTATTTGTTGATAATCTACACAACTCAGCATTTATAACTTCGCAAAATTTAAAACTTGTGTCTGCTGTTATGATGAATTTTCTTCTGATTCTATTTCTGTCCGTTGTTACCTTTTAAGCGAGAAGACTGATGTAGGTTTAGTTACATGTACAATATTACGCTCTCCATCCATAACAGCATTATAGAGAAGAAATTTACAATTAGCTTCACACTGTATTAAATAAGAATACATGATATAGAGGAAAAACTAAGAAAACTATAATTCGGCTGAATAATCTCTCTATTTCATTTTAATATTATCTCTTTTACTACTACTAACTAAGAAAACTATGATTTTCGTTGCATTTCAACACTTTTTCTACATTTAAAACCAAATTTGTCTTATTGAGTTAACTTGTAGAAACTATTTCTAATTTGTTGTTTTCTGAATGTTAGTTCGTTTGAGAGACCATGGTTATTCTTAAATTTCATCTTGATTATTTCTTTGGAATACCATTTAATATTTGTCTGGTTGTCATTTTAACAGGACAAAATTGGTAAGTGCTCTGAAAATGCTGATTGTGAAGAGCATGTGGTAACTGAGAAGTCATTTTGATGCAGTAAGAGAGTTTGGTAAAATTTTATGTCATGCTGTAAAAATTGCTTTCTCTATTTACTTTTGGTTCCTTCCAAATGGTTATGTCGCATATCCCATTGGATTTGAAAATTATTTTCTTTGATAATGCACTTGTGATAGAACTGGACCTAAACTAGATGAGGAGGACTACACTCTGGTGTGAATCTTCATAATAAAGTTTACATAAGGATGTAGAGTTCAAATCTGTAATTTACCAAACCAATACAGTTAGTTTCGGTTATTCTGTTACTCAGTATCTATTATGTAGTCTCTATAAGCTATTGTAACCATTTCTACAAATTCATTACCTATCTCAGTGTCAGGTCTCGAACTGAGCTTCTCAATGTTGAGGAGAGAAACTCTCAACCAAGTGACCTCTCCGGAGACAGGCTATAAGTTCATTTCCTCTCATTTTGCTCTCTTTTACTTAAAAAAACAATATATAACACTTTTTAATAGCATCCTATAAAACAACAATATACAACATTTTTTTTTATTGCAACATACATGTTTTAGAGGCATCAGGAAAACCACAAACACTTTAGCAAATAATGTCATAACTACAAATAATGGCATTACACACGAGGCTGCACATTTGATCATGGTATAAAATACGTTGCTTCTTGCCCTTGTAAGTGGACGGTGGAATTGGATCCTTCAAATTAGCCGATCCTTAGGTCGGATACTGATCTTTCACAAAAAAACTTTACTTCTAGTATTAGAACGAGGAAGTATATGACACTCCGTAGATCCAATACTTATAGAAAAATAAAATCAATAATTAGATGAGAATATAACTTATTATCACTTGTTTTATGGAGTATTCATCATTTACTAGTATGACTACTAAGACTTGAATTTAATGGTAGGAGCATTTACTTATTCCTGCGGCATGCCGTGCACACTTGATATATTTTTCTCTTATCTTAAATGAATATGGAAAGAAGAGAGGAATTTACAATTTTCATATTCCATAACCTTGAATTTAATGGTAGGAAATACAAATGTTTTTCTTTCTTACGCAACCTTTTGGTTTCCGACAAATAAAAAGCTGGATTTATGCACACGAACTGGGTGCACTGCATATATACTTTGTGACGGTTGCTAACCGCCCCTACTATATCTACGACCCCTCACCGGTAAATGTTGTTTTTTTTAATTGAATGGGGTAATTTTTATTGACAATTTAAATAAATATATTAATAAATACTTAAAATATGGAAACATATGGTTGGCCAATAGTTTTTGTTAAACTTGTGCTATGCATCATGACTTTTATTATCAAATAAAGTAAGTCATTCTTTATTATATTTGTTGTAAGATTAATATAGAGTCCCTAGGATATACAGCTCATGTAATGAAACATTAAGCGAGGTTTAATCGTGAGATTACATTAACATAAATAGCACTATAATTAAAAGTATATGTAATCAAATTTTAATATAAATTGGGATGATAAAAGAGCGTAGAGACTATTATGTACGTAGACTGATGACCACATTTCACGGGTCATGAATATGAGGTATTAAGTCTATACATAGGTATAAATATTAGGAGTAATATTTATACTGGATTGACCCACCATGAGAATACTACATATTATGTTATGAAAGTGTCATAAGATATTCTCATAGTGATAAAAGTGTATACCTCTTAGACCTGAAACCACTATGATCCCTAGATGTGGACTTAGGTGTTTTATTGTCATTCTAACGCCATTTGTAACAGGATAGCCATAAGGTTGGTTAATGGACATTTGACGAATCATGTTGAGGGACATGAATGTCCTAGATGAGATTTCTCCCTCCTGCATAACATAAGATATATCTTTAGCCCTCTTGATGAAATACGATTGTATAATTGCATGGCCATGCCGAATTACGCCAATATGAAATATTGGACTTATTTGTTATTCAGTATATTTTGGGATCAAGAAATATAAATATTCAGCCATACAAGGGTGACACAATCTATGACTTGTGTTCAATATAGATATGAGGACAAAGGAGTAATTGTACACATGAACATTATCATGGAAAATGTTTCATCAGATCACTTGACATTCTTGTCTCTTGGTTAGCAGTGATGTGTTGCTAATTACGTAACGCTCATTGTTTATAGGCTTTTATATGTGTATTGCAAATAAGGGTCATTTAAAAATTGGTCCATGTATTTCTAAATCCTGGTATTTTGCCCTGCCAAAATTTAATCATTTAAAATTTCGGCAAGGCAAAATGTCAGGATTAAGAAATACAGTGACCAATTTTTAAATGACCCCTATTTGCAGGGACTAAACACATATAAAAGCCTTGTTTATAATATTAATATAAGATATAATAGTATTGCCACTGTTACAAGAACATATAGGGTCACACACAATAGAACGGTCAAAAGGAAAAATATAAGTAAGACTTATAACTTGGGGTGTAATTAGACAATGTGGCTAATTAGTTAGCGAAGGCTAATGGATTAATGGGCTTACAGAAGCCCAGTAATGATTACCTGGCTTGCTGAGCACATAAGTAGTTCTATAAATAGAACCCTTGTGCAAAAGTCATGACGTTACTTTGGAGAAGCCCTAGAACCGCAAATTCTCTCTAAACCTCTGATAGCTTGGCTAGCATCGGGAACTAGAGGCGAAATGTTCGTGCGGACGAGTAGAGACACTGCTATGTTGCTCTGTTTTGATCGAGAACTTTTTCTGCACTTCAAGAGGTAACAATTTCATCACTAATTCATGTTAAATTCGTAACGATTCAAGGATGCTAAATCGATTTTTTTTAATTTTCGTTGCTTCTATGATCGTGATTTCCCTTTAGTGGTATCAGATCCAATTACAAAACCATGAATCAGATTGTTTTTTTTACTGATTTATCTTTAATATGCTTAAACATATTAAATAATAAAGAGAATGCTAAATTATACCGCGGGTACTTTAAGTTTGAGGTTTGTAACAGATTGGTCCTTTAAGTTATTTTGGTCACACATAAGTCCTTTAAGTTTGAAGTTTGTAAGCGATTGGTCATTTAAGTCATTTTTGTCACACATAAGTCCTTTAAGCTTGTAAACATTTTCAATTTAGTCATTTTGATAACAAAACATTACAAAAACGATGATGTGTTCGAAGGACTAAAACGTTTAAAAACTTAAAGGACTTATGTGTGACCAAAATAACTTAAAGGACTAATCTGTTACAAACCTCAAACTTAAAGGACTTATGTGTGATCAAAATATCTTAAAGGAACAATTTGTTACAAACCTCAAACTTAAAAGACCCGTAGTGTAATTTAGCCTAAACAAAAATTATAATTGGCATCGCATCATGTTTCTGTGCATGGATTATCAATTTGTTTGAAGCTTCGAAATCTTTATTGGGTGAAGCATCAATAAATCGATTATCCATATCAACAGAAGCATGTTGTTCGATCATATATATATAAATTTTGTGCGACAACAGTATATGTGATATTCTAGTTTTGATCATACACTAATTAAGTTAAATGATATTTGTTCATATTGAATGATTGATGTTTAAAGCTTCAGAACCAATTCTGGTGAAGCATTCTAAACTCGATCTTCATGTTGAATAAACAATTAGAGAACTTTATTTGGTGTGATTATGTTGTTGCAATAGGATTCGTAACGGCACAAGTGTTGTGTCGTTATGAATAGGGTTTGCAAAATTACGGTTATGGTTCTCTAAAACGTATCAAATGTTGATGCGAAACTCATCCACTGATCAGGCAGTGGAACCCCCGACTAACTCTGCGTAGTGTGATTAATTTCCGTAGTTTAATTTCTTTATTTGATTATGAGGTGTTAATAATAATAATAAAAGTGTGTTATTATTTTGTGAATGATTATGGCTTCTTCTTATTATTTTAATTTGGTGAGATTTTGAAATACGGTCTGCTTGTCATGCCTCTCGCTTGATTTCTATATGTACATTCTCTTCTCATCCACTCACTTATATGTAATATTAGTTTCGCTTATATGTAATGTAATTAGAATACAAGGAGGTAATAGGATTCATGACGTTAGAATAGTCTTGGAAGTCTATCTTGGAGAAGCAAGGTCATTTCTAAGATTAGATTAGATTCTCTCATTAGCTTGAGAGAGTCATAGAGTTAGGAGGCCAGAATCATGCCACTTTTATTTTGTATAATTGTTATCCATGCTTGAATGATTTGAGTGCGAATATATATGATATATAAGCCATGGTTAGGTGAGATCAAACTAAATAAAAATCCTTTTAATTAATATATTAAGTTCAATGCTTTCCAAAAGGATAACACCTTTCAAGACTAAAATTGAAATATGTGGGTTTGCCTCTGTGAAGAACATGTTCTATACTAGTATGTTGTGGTGCGGTAGTTTCATTTACTGATTGTTATTCTTTTGTGTTTAACTTAACTAAATTAATTTTAATAAGATTAGAATAAATTTAGAAACAATAATTGGGAAATGTCTATATGATAGATTAGAGTAAGAGTTATTCGCGAATTTATTTGAAAGTTGTATAAGATACAATTAGAAATGTTCCTACCTAAAACACTAAGGTTTTGGGGATCGGCCTTCGCTGTCTCAAAACAAGGTCAAATAAGGATTTCAACCCGCTAGATAATCTTCCAATGGGATTTTCCGAATCAGATGCTTGGAGGTCATTTGATTTTGAATAAAATAGTGGGAGCGTATTTAATTAAAGGCCAAGTTAAATATGTTAATTTTCATGATACTTACTTTATATATTTTAAAATTTTAGATGGCATCTTACACATCAAACAACGCTTTGCGATCAATCCATGAGAAGGTAAAACTATTTGAATCAAACTTTTTAGGCTGGCACTGAAACTTGTGGATTGTCCTCAAACATGAAAAGAAGTTGTATGTGTTTGATGAGCCTCTTCCTGAAGAGTGATGCTTATAGTAATAGTAAGCATCTCAATGATGTCGTGGAAGTTTCTTGCATCATGCTTGCAACCATGTCCTCTAAGCTGCAAAAGGAGCATGATAGCATGGATGTGTTCAATTTGATCAAACAACTTAAGACTCCTTACCAAGAGCAGGCTAAGCATGGGAGGTTTGATGTCTCCAAGTCCCTTTTCCAAACTAAGTTGACAGAAGGAAGTCTAGTAGGACCTTTTGTACTTAAGATGATTGGGTATGTTGAGAACCTCAAGAGATTAGGTTACCCCTTGAGCGGGAACTTGCTCTTGCAATCATTTCCAGAAAGCTTTAGTCACTTTGTCATGAATTTCCTCATGAATGACATGGAAAAATCTCTGCCACAGCTTGCAGCTATGTTAAGATTTAATTACTCATGATAACTAAAGAAAAATTATAAAAGAAATAAAACATACCTAAAAGACTTGGAGTAAGGAGATAAACTCCTCTATGGAAGCTCCTAGTGTTTGCCTTCCTCTTGAACCACTTCGTTCTGAATGAGAAATTATGAATGAGAGGGGTGCTATTTACAGGGAGAGTTTCCACTTGTAGCAAAAAGTAGTTCTGGCATGATTTCCCCATGCTCGGGGCACATGCTAGGCGTCCAAGTGCATTTTCTGCATGCTCGGGACACATTTTTCAACATGCTCGGGTCGCCTCTCCCATGCTCGGAGGTCATGGCTATGCTCGGGCCGCCCCAGTGTGTTTTCATGTTCGTAAATGCTCGTTTCTTCGTCTTTTGGGGTGTTTGCTTCCATGTAAGATGTCTTGGGACTTGAGAACAATATTCCTCTTTTGGTAATGATATCTGAGGCCTCTTGAATGTTCGTTCATGATCTTCCCAAAGTCTTCACAAGTCTTTACATGTCTTGCTTTACCGATTTACATGATTTCATCAAGTATTACATCAAAACACCCTATAATTGCTATCTTTTGGGAAAAGTATAATTACATGACTCAAATATAGAAAACATTACAAATGTCCCGAAATCATAAGAAATTGCTCTAATAGTCCTATATTCTAGATGAAGAACCTACTGAAAATAACTAAAAAACATGCTAACAATAACATAAGATGACATGTCATCAATATGGTAAAAATATATTAAAAGAATTGAAAGAAGAGAGAGTAATAAACTGTAAAGAGTATGATAGAAGAAAAAAAAGTTTAATGATGCATTTGAATTGTAAAACAACTTATAATAGAACCGAAACCTTTTATCTAAAGTGACTAATAATAAAATACGGAGAGAGTATTAGAGTACATAATCATAAATTCAAAGTTCATGAATTAAGGGAAAAAAATTCAATTATGCTTTGCATGAACAAAAACTAAATGATAATTGATCGAATATTGTACCATTATTTTTCTACTGCAAAGTATACAATTATTATAACAAACAACTGTTGTATAATTCTTTTGCTAGAGCAAGGACACATGCATCTCAAAATGTTTTTCCAACAGGTATACATAGGCCTTTACGACACCTAATATTACAGCGTGGCATTATTGGACAATCTTTATCTGATACACATTCACGAAAAGTAGAACCAGATACTATTTTGATAAGAAAGATTGAAAGTAAGAGAATTATAGTATAAATAAACTCCAGAGTTTTAGTCATATTTTTCCCTCTTTGCATCTAAAAAATAGGATATTATTTGATCTCTTTATAGTGTATAAAGTTCATACTACCATAAAAATAGTTAAATAATTTGAGCATTTTGTGAAATTCTAAAACCCTTCATAAAATTATTATCATTACTAAATGCCTCTTAGTATATCAGGGTATTTTATTTGACCCTTTAATACTCCTAGAAAGGAGGTCATATAATAAATTTAATAATTAGAAGAATTGAATAGTATTTAAGTAATTTTCATTACTTTGTCAACCTTTCGTGATAGTAAAGCGAAAAAATATTTTCTTAGATTATGGTAAAGTTATCTACTGATATAACGGTGATTATTCGTTATTTTAACGGTTAAAGGGAGTAGTAACTTTGGGGAATGAATTTTGCTCTTTACCCAACACTTTTTGCTCGCTCCCAACTTAAAAGACCAAAATGACCTTGCGTGAGTTAACTCACGCTAGTGTTAAATTTGCGTGAGTTAACTCACGCTGCGTGCTGTTTTAAGGCCAGGCAGAACCTCATTTTCTCATTTCCCATCTAAAATCCTCAAACCTCTCTCAAATCACCCAAATCTGAAATTCCTTCAACTTCAAATCAATCAACACTTCAATAACAAGTAAGTTTTCATAATCATACACCATTAACCATTTTATGTTGGTACGTTAGATTTTTTCACTTAAATTGGATTTTTTTAGTTTCAGGGTTTTGTTTAAATTTTGATATTATGTAAGAAATGATATAATGTTTCATGATAAAGACATATATTGCTTAATTGTTACGATGTTTGCATGTTTATGTTAGATTTTTTTCTCTTAAATTAGATTTTTTTTAGTTTTAGGATTTTTTTAAAATTTTGATTTTCTTGGCAAGAAACGATACATTGTTAAATGTAAATGACTTATATTGCTTAATTGTTTAGATGTTTCCATGTTTATGTTGTAGTTATGAGTTTTAAGGTTTATGTATAATTTGAACTCCAAGTGTTTGATGAAATGTTTGAATGAGTTTTTCATTGATTGTGTAATTTTTTATGGTGTAGGTTTGAAACAATGGCCGATTTGTTCAGTGTTAGCATACACTTCAACGATGGAAATCCTCAGATGTTCAAGGTTCGGTACATTAATGTCATGTTAAAAGGTCTCAAGGATCAGCTGGATGAAATAAACCAAGGACTTAACCCCGGAGACACAAGAAGGGTAGAATACATTTGGTATGAACGTCCAACGTTGGGCGACGGGAGGATAACGTTCAGTCGGCTAGAATTAAAGAACGATGACGAAGTGGGGAGCATGTTCTCAATTTTTTGGCAGCACAACATGTTCTCGTGGATCGATATGTTTGTCACGTTGTTGAGATCGCTTGAAGATATTCTCAACAATTTGATTCTGCCAGAAGATCGTGATTAGGTAGGGAATGCACCTTCCAACTACAACAATTGTCTTACCTCTGAAATTTGATAAGGTCAAACTTGTTAAACAACAACGCTCAAGCATTCACCCGGAAGTTGCATGTTTAGGTAGTGCAGTGAATGTAGTGATTTGCAAGCCCCTTTGAAAATTCAAAAGATTAGAGAACACAACATGTATTATGCAGAATCAATTGTATAAGTTATTATATCGAAGTCCTTCATATAAGATGAGTGTCACGGAATGGACCTCTAAGAGGTTACTTTGAGTTTGATCGTTGATGAGTAAAACCGCAAAGTGTACGGTTCTACTGAAGTAGTAAAAAGAGTATCGTTCCGACAGGGAGTTATGAATTCAATTAACTTTTAATAATGATTAGATGAAAGTTTCAAAGATTAAAAAGTTTGGATTTTTAATTGGAATAAAATAACAATAATAATAAAAGGTGCCTTGGAATTTTTAGATGAAAGTTTCAAAGGTTAAAAAGTTTGGATTTTTAATTGAAAGAAAATAACAATAATAATAAAAGGTGCCTTGGGATTATTGGTTCATCTTGATGACAAAACCTTCACAAACCAAACCCTAAACCTAAATTTTATATTGGACCCACTTTCTAAAGACAAGTTTCACTTAAGCATATCAAAGTTTCTCTCGAAATCATTGAGTATGTTCCTCTAGCAACCACGTCTATTCTCATGGTGGATTGCTATTAGAATCCTTGAAGAACGAAACTTTATTTGTCTCAAGGTTTGCTAGACTATTCTCATGTTTCGCAATCCTTGTTTAATTTCACTTGTTCCAATATCAAAACTCCGTTGTCGCTTATGAATTGATATTTGTGATGATGAATTAACAAACAATAACCCTCCGTTGTCGCTTTATGAGTTTGGTATTTGTTAATTCATTATAAAAACGGTGAAATTAGATTAGAAAGTAGATTTATATACAATTAGGGTTTATGGCTTGGTTTGATTAAGATTACGTCATTAGACTTATCCAACAATCCCAAGACAAGAAGAGTCTAATCACTCACGTTCATTGTAGACATAGAAGAGGAGAAAAAGAAGAAGAAGAACATAAAAGTAAATAACAATAAAATAAAGGTGAACTTTTATTCCTAGAACAAAAGATGGTTTTACAAACTAGATGGCTGCTCTATTTATAGTCTAACATTGACTTGAGCCCCAAGAATTAAATCACTAAAGTGTTGCACAAGAAACCATGGGCTCTAGTTCATAAATACTAAAATAGGCAGCTTGTCAAAGAAGAAAAAGCAGCAAAAGGGCAATAAGATTCCGGTACAAGATCTTCTAATTTTTTGCACAAGATATTTTTGTATGAGATCTTCATATTTTTGGCACAAATCAGCTCCAATTCTCCTTTCTTTTGCTCCAAGACTAAATCTTTTGAATATTTGTTCCTGAAATATAATAACTTGCAATTG
>Ga0228710_1008145_pt1 | contig 15143 bp, 11 predicted proteins | sample MedpolnodulmetaG_FD_177995 | JGI IMG/M metagenome (GOLD analysis project Ga0228710, IMG submission 177995) | Root nodule microbial communities from Medicago polymorpha collected in Santa Monica, California, United States - pink nodules | ecosystem: Host-associated > Plants > Roots > Nodule...
CCCCCCCCCGAAGCTAAGGCAAAGACCCGAAACTAAAGCAAAGCAAAAATACTTATACTGAGGGTCAATCTTTGGCCAAAGATGACATATGTCGTAATGACAAATCCCAAGAACCCATATTGAAAGCATATGATTGAGCAATAGAGGAACAATCCTTAACCTATTGTAAGAAAAGGTTCAACATAAGGTCTCACAGGAAACCATTTATATATAACAAAACAAATACTACATCTAATCAAATATTACAATAAAATTCTACATTATCAAAAGATTGATTGAAAAGAAAAATTACACAAAAAGCATGATACTAGGTCATTAGTTCAATGTTCCCAACCTTTGTCATTACATGAGATGACATATAGGTTAATCGAGCAACAATTCAATGAAGAAGAAAGAAATCCAGGAGAAGGTGAAACCCCCAATAAGACCACCTTAGATATATTTTGTGATGTCCTCGTTAGATGTATATAGTGGTTAAGGAATGCTCCACCAACTCTTCACTGAGATTAATGTAAGGTAAGACCTCGTTCATGGCCTTAAAATATTTGGCGCATCCCACGTGCGCTGGAAATAAATTTATCCGTTCAAGAATGCAAGAGAAACAAGAACCCTCAACCTTTGTCAACCATAATATCATCAGCTAAATCATGAAGATCGTGATAGATTGCAAAGATCCTCAATACAAGGCATTGGAGTTCATTGTTGGCCAAGATACTGCCCTTAAGTTCATTACCAAACGAAAACAGGGACAATATGTTTAACCAACAACAAACACCCATTCCTATCTTGAAGAAGAACAATAAGAAAAAAAAAATCAAACCAAAAGGTCTATAAAAAGAACCTCCAAGGCAATACCCATCCACTCAACATTAAAGAACCCCACATAAAGAAGGAATTTCGAATGATGCTTTGTAAAGCAGAAACGATATAAATGATTAATAAAGATACAAAAACGTAGAAACCAACAATGTATTAATTACGAAAACAAGTGTGCTAGCTGATGTCAAACACGCCACAAACCATCAAGTCACTATTTACAAACCCAACATAGGGGCCACTATGACTCATCAGCATCATCCAACGGATGATCCTTGCAGGTACCCCATTCGTGTTAGTAAAGGACAATCATCAACAACCGTAGCTGCACCGTAGCACATGCTTCAGATGCCTCTTCTAATCGTGTACAAATCACAATCAGTGCAATAACTCGTCATTTAGCATTATAACTATGATTTATAGAGACTATTTAAATACTATCAATTTAATTTGAAAGTTATCTTTTTTGCCACACATTTTTCTTTGATTACCATGCTTTTTTAGCGTTTATTAAAGTTTAAATACTTAGTCGTATTTGTCTCGTAAATGCAGTTGAGATGATGGTAAAATATTGTATGGATATTTTACGTGTTGATGTGGGGAACACGTTCGAACCTTGCAACTCTCTTCTCAAGGTGAATTTCATCACTAGACTCTTAAATAAAACACAACTTATTCAAGTGAATTTGAAAACCATTATTTGCATTTTATTCGAACTGTATTTGGCTAAATTTTATATGTTTCAACATCATTAATCAAAATATAAACACGGACAACCAATATTAATTTAATTATTTTAATTTTCTCAAGGAAGAAGATAAATTTAATTCTTATATATATATTATAGATAAAAGATTAATTTAATTCGTCTCCGTTAACATAACTAGTTAGTAGAGATATTGCCATATGTAAGGGTCAGAGTTTAAATTAGGAATATCTCACTAATTTATCTTAAGGTTTCTAGTAGAATTTTCAATTCCGCCTCACACGCTAGGCGCATGGGACCTAGCGCATGGCCAATTGGCATGTTTTGCGCTAGGCTCATTGTGTCATGTGCTAGGCGCATGACACGAGTTTTGGACCTTTATTTAAGCTTTTTCTCACCCGTTTTTGTTTTTAGGAATCTCATGAAACTAAAATAGGGAACTTTTAGGAAGCTTGGAGGCTAAGAGTTGAAGGTTTTGTGTGAGATTCTTGGGTTGATAAACATTGTAAACACATTGGGTGAGTGATTATCTTCGATTCTCTTGTTCAAGGGAACATATATTGAGAAATGAGTAGAAATTAAGTTGTTCTTGGAAAAAAAATTTGTTGGAAGTCATTGATATTGGATTGGAGAGCTCTCCCCCTCTATACGCAGGTCATTATCAAACCGAACTGGACAACCAAATCTTAATGTGTTTATTTCTCACTAATTTATATTAAGGGGTGAAATTTTGATTGTTAAGCTACTTTAAAAAATGGTTAATTTAATTCTTCAAGGTGCTACATCAGGACTCATTGATAATGTTGACCCAACAATAAATGTGACCTTAATATGTCTAGATAACAGTTTATTCAAAGTAAACAATGAGAACAATTTAAGATTGACACAAAGGACCATTGCATCCACCAATCATATTTAAGAAAAATCGTTGACATTATGCTTCCAATTGTTTGTAAAATGTCACTTGAACAAAGGATGAAGGGAGCAACATAGCTAGCATATGCATAGATGACAAGAAAGGTTCCAAATCCATCATAATCCGTCACATGAACGCTTCAAGTTTGGTCGGCTAAGTAGCTCTTAAAATAATTGGAATGCTCAATTGGATTTGAATTAATCAATTAATTAATAATTAGTGTGAAAGCTAATTGGATTGGCTTTCCATAGAGGACAAGAGATGTGTGTGCAACAATCTCAACCCACTTTGAGTGAAAAGCGGCTTGTGGAAGAGTGAGAACATGCATCATCGTGCTACTAGGTTCGATGCTATAGGTGTGCCCTTCACATGGAATTGATAGTTAATTTACAATTTTTGTTTCCTTTTGGAAGTGGTCCATACATTTTGGATTAGCTTTACTAATAATTGTTTAATTAAGACAACTAGATAGTGGGCTTCCATTTGTTTAGTATAAATGAGTTGATTAAGATAAGTATCATATTGTATTTTATTATATAGTTGTTGTAATATAGAACCATGATGTTTCATCCCATTGATTAGGTCATTTCAGATGGTAAAATGTTGATTCGTACTAAACGAAAATATGGGTTTAACTCTTGCTAACTATGTAAAAATCTCATCGTTGAGTAATTTATAAGTATTTTTTGTAAATTCATTGTGTGCAGTGGTGTTAAATTTTTTTAGGAGAGTTTGTCGTCTATTTAGACATCACAAGACTCAAGAGATTAGTCTTCATAGTTACGCGTACGTAAGATACCTGATTCACGGTGTCTTGTGATGCCATATCTCTAATGAGTCCATGAGACCCAACCAAGTTGATTATTATTTATTTTTAGTTAAAAAAAACATGACGTTTCGAGGTTTTTTCAATGACATATTCATATTCATTTCTTCTTGTTTCTAAAGGGATGACTATGTCTTTCTCGAGGACTACATATCTTTCACTAAATTCGAAACACATCCATCAAAATAAACACACAAGCCACAAGATCTATATTTTAGCAAAATCCGTGAACTAAACGTTCTTTGAACTTGGGTTAATTTGTGATAGACTTAATTAGGGAAGCCTTGTATTTTAGCTTGTGGTCAATTGTTGAAGCTAAATCCTCAAATGTGAATTATCAGAAAAAAGGATATGCTCACATTATAAAAGAATCATAGATACATGTATAATTGATTCAGCATGTCGAAAAAAAAATTAACGAAACACATTTTGACCTAATTCCACATTTTGTCCTTACTTTTATTTTAGGTTTCATTTTAATCATGTACGTTTTAAAAGTTTAAATTTAGACCCTTAATAAGTTTGTAACATTAGCATTAATTGATCCTTTCCGTTAAGTCTTAACTTTTTTTTTTGTGGTGGTCGACGTTTGAACCTTAGATCTTGCATATATTATGCATTGTCCCTACCAACTGAGCTAAGTTCACGGGGACCAGTTAAGTCTTAACTTAACTTTGTGTAAAACATCTTAATTTCATAAATGCTTAATGTAATATTCGGTATCTTGCGTTTATTTTAGCTTTTACATTTATCTCTACATTTTAAAAGTGTCAACTTTACGATTTAGGTTAGGTTAATAACATTAGAATTAGTTGGCCCATTCTTGTTAGAATCAAAGATACTTGAAATTCTAGTCTCTAATTGATTTCGATGATAACCCACATACTTAAAAGAACAATTTATCATTTGTTATTAGATAAATATTCATGAGTATGTGCATATAAATTATGAAGAACTAACGAAATCAGGAAAAATCATGACATCAAATCCGTACAAAATACAAAATCATCAAGAACAAAGGAGAGACATTGTGTCTAACAGTATTATGCCTCTAATAGGCTACAAATTAAGGAATAACATTATGTAAATTTATTTCAAGCACTTTTAACTTCTAAATTGTCTTTGCGAAAAAAATTTCATCTAGTTTTCAAGTGTTTAAAGACAACTTGTGTTGAGTGATTAAACAGTTTGAAATGAAAAACACATTTTCATGTAATAGTTGTGTTTAGTGTTTATCAGTGAACAAATTCTTCTAAAGAGAAGAAACTAGACGTAGTATAAATCGATGAGTGTTTATGATTTTCTACATATATACCTTTGCTTATATCTGTTCTTGCTTTTTTAAGATAAACATGTTTAAGCTTTCTACAAAATCATTTTAATCATAGAATTTAAAAATATTCTTTTATATATGCAGCTATAAGTGTCTAGGAAAAGATATCACATGTTTTACACAATCTTTAAGTCAATACTTAATATAATGGACCAATTAATCCTAATATATTATTAATGTATGGGACTAAATTGACACTATTACAATGTAACAAAAGTGAAACCTAAATGTTAAGTAGATACCTCATATGTTTTACATGACGTTAAGTAAATACTTAACAAAAGAGACTAACTAATCTTAACGTTACAAAGGTAAGTGACCAAATTAAAACTTTAAAATATGGAAGAGCAAAATAAAATTTTAAATAAACATAAGAGATCAAATATAAAATTTATTCCAAATATTTTAGAGAGAGAAAGTGTGAAATTGATCTCTAATTTTGCCTGAGAATTTGATGACATTTGATTAGAGATATCATATAACTCATTATTTTTCTATCCGTTAATCTTGTTTACTATTTCTAATTTTTTTAGTGGTGGCCATTTATTTTATTGGTGAAGAAGTTTGTGTTAATATGCATACAAGGGTTACTTTACTGTATGATTTAATTTATATGCTTATTTATTCGAGAACATAAAAAAGTTGTTTAAAATCTTAAGTACAAGTCAGGGAGAAAATAATTAAGTTATAGTTCAGGTTTGCCTCATTATCTTTCCAGTGACACATTTTGTCATATGCAGTTTCCTCTCAAAAAATGTTGTCATATGCAGTTGGAAATCAATTAATTGAAATCTCTAACTTTAAGCTGCTTCATTGGTGTGAAAGCCTACGAAATGGGATAGTTTTTTTTTTGGACAAGTCATCAAATTATATATATAGTGGAATTCTTACTATACAAGAGAATCAACTTTGTGAATCGGATATTATTAAAATAAATAAATCAAAATTAAAAATATGATGAAATATCTATCACATCATCGCTATAAATGAAAAATAGTTATAACTTCTATTCATTTTCTTATTATTAAAACTGTATAATATACATGACCGTAGCTGTCATAAATTAATATGATGACATTGGCTTTTTTCAGTCTTTTATGGTCAACTAATGTATATGTTATTTTGTATTAATATCTTTAACGAATAGGGATAAAATCCATAGAGATAAAGCCATCATGAAGGAAAAAAGAGTGCGGTATGAAACAAGCATAAAAACTATTAAAATCAATTTAGATATACATCCTTAAAGATAAAATTCACCAGAGATATAGAATGCTTTCACACCAAGAAATTTGGTGTGGAAGCATAATTAGGAAAACCTTATGCAAAGTTAATCAAGCCAAGGAATTTGGAAAGATAATTAGGAATCCTTCATAGATAACTGAAATTTTGGATTTGATACCCAACCAAATAGACAACCAAACATGGTATCTGATATGAGACCCTTGCTCCTCATGGGTTCTTGCTCTTAACAGAAAAACAAAATGTTCACATAAATTGATATCGAGGAAAATCAAATATCGAACCTGAAACTTTGAGAATGAGCACATTCCAAAACCTCAAGCCAACACAAGCGCATTCAGGAAAACAAAAATGTTGATTAGAGTTAATCAAGTCCAATCTAATTTAGGACTGTCTGCATCATTAATAGGTAGGAGTGAAGATATTTTACCAAGCCATAGTAACCAACTTTCTTTGCTCAATGTCCTTCCAGATGAAATTTCTAATCCATGCCTATCAATTTCTTTAAGAAGATAAACTGGTCAAGTATAAATATGGAAAATGTAACATTCACTACAAGAATAATACTCTTTTGTGGCAAAATAAAAAAACCTCACAAATTACTAGCAAAAAAAATCATCACAAATACCAAATAAGAATAAATTATTTATGGCCACAAATATTGATTTGTAGCGGCAGGAAATGGCCACAAATATATATATATATATATATATATATATTGCCATTCAAAAAAAAAGAATAAATTATTTATGGACTTTTTCTGTTTTTTTTTTTGTAAATAGACGAAATGACAAAGCATGGCATCCGGTCTAACAATTTCGGCATTTTGCCAATTGAGTTAGGAGTTCTGGATTATGGACTTTTTCTGTTGTTGTGATCAAACAGCCTCTTTTTAATTATATAGTTAATGAAAAAATTGTCCTTTTTTTAAATTAATGTTAGGACCTATTCTGATGGTGGATTACTAAGTTTCTCATTTTTTACTATGAGATTAAAAGTTTTTTTATATTTCTCAATCACAAAATTGGGTTTCACACAAACAAAATAGGGTGTATTTAAGATAGGACGACTTCCGAGGATCCCAAAAAATAATTAAAAACTTTGGACCCCAAAACAAACAAAAAAATTAAGGATCCATAAAACAAAACAAAAAATGGTTCATGTTTTCTTCTTCACCATTGTTCCTTCTAATTACAACTTTTAAGATTTTTTTTTTTGAGGGATACAACTTTTAATATATTGTTCTTTCTAATTAACGATTTTAAATTCTATGTTTTCTATTTACTATTCCATTCTACTATATGTTTTATTAAACAATAACTATTTTGTGCGATAACAACAACCTCTTGATTTTTAACCATAGCTAGTATCTATTTTATTTTAATTGATTTTTTTTTTGAAGATCTGCAATTAATTTTTGGCTCGAATAATTTAAGATTGATTGGTTCAGCTTCATCGGTGAGACAATTTAGATGCTATTTTTTATTTTTATTTTTAAAAAATAAACGATATTCATTCATTCAAATTGATAGAGTACATCGATAAAATACAAATTCAAATTCGCTAAAAACAAAAGGGATGAATCTGTAAACAAACTCACATCATCCATGTTAATAGCATAAAACGACAAAGTACTTATGCCTACAAATATGACTAATATGACTATATTCAAGTCTCCGGAATACTTATGTCTTCGGATCTGCAACGTTTACGACGCCAAAGTCATTGTCATTGATCGGATCTGCACTTGCTCAAAGCTAATCTTTCAACCTGAATCAAATAAACACCGCACTAAGATGGAAAATAAAAACACACTGCACAAAGACGGAAAATCAAAACAAACAGAGTCGTTCAGAGATGACGAAATCACAAAAACAAATGAAAGAAAACAGAAAATATGTGAAATCACTTATTCAATTAGGATAGAAGGAAAAACAACTCAGAGGGGTGATTTTTGGATCAAAATTGACTCTAAATCACCCCTGCAAGAAAAAGAAGAAGAAAGGGTGACGACTAAGGTTTGAGAAGGTGAGGAGAGAGATAAAGAAAAAGATGCTATTATTCTATTCATTTTGTTTCATTATATCAATAGTGGAGAAAAGGAAAGGAAAAAAAAAACGAGTGTTAGAATTAACAGAATAGTAAAAGGGGCAATGCATAAATTTAAGTAGAAGATCCTAGAAATAGTTATGGATGGGCCATAGAAGAAGATAAACTTGAAAAATCTAATAAAAATTTGAATGATGATAATATTATAAGGATTTGTTGGATGTTGATGTAGATGATTTTTTTTCTGAATTAAAAGTGTTGCAAATATCTTTATCAAATGTGTTGATGTCAGCATTTTAAATTATTCAGTTTGTTAAAGTCGTATATTGTTATTCATATGTTTTAATTGCTTTCGGATTCTCATTATGTCGGTGAGTCGCGGTGACCGTTGCATCTGTTACATAGAAAGAAGTTTTTCGAAATTAAAATTGTTGAATAACTACTTGAAATTGTCGATGTCACAAGAAAAGTTGAATTGTCTAGCCATTTTATGTATTGAGTATGATAGAGCATATTAATGTGGACACGGTTATTAGTGATTTTGCACCTAGAACTGCTCGTAGGAATTGTTTTGCATGAGTATTTGGATATTAAATAAAAAATTCAATGTCTTTTGTATGAAGTCTAATGTTTTTATTATATTATTTTTTAAGTTAAAGTGTACTTTTTCCCCCTTAAGTTTCAAAAAGTTGCGATTTTGTCGCCCTATGAACAAAAACTACAATTTTGGCCCCTTGAGATTTAGACCCTTTGCAACTTTGATCCTTTTTGCCAATTTTGACTAGTCAATGCCTATGTGGCACACCACATGTGTAATTATTGAATTTAAAAAAATAAAAATTCCACATAATCATTTTATGAAATTAAAAAAATCAGAAGAAAAAAAAATAAAAAACCCAAAGCCTAATTCATTTCTTCATCTTTATTTCTTCATAACAATTCCAATCCAACCCAGAAAAAAAGTTAGGGATTTTATTTAAGTGAACCTGCAAATTTTAATTCCAATTCACATCTTCACCATCATCTTCAACATGCCAACTCAAATCATCTTCTTCCCTGAAAATTCTCCTAACAAGTCTAACCCTAACATCTCCAGCTTTCTTCAACCTATAAACCCAAAATTTCTCTTCAGAAATTATGTAACCTCGAATATAAATTACTCCATCAGTTGAAAAAGAACAAATCATGATTCTTAAAACTAGAAGAGAATTCTTGAAAGGTATTGCTCTTTCATTTCGTCCATTCATCAAAGCCTCGGCTTCTGTCCCAGTCCCTGAAACTCACTGCCAAAGCACACCTAGAAGAGAATTCTTGAAAGGTATTGCTCTTTCACTACCACTTATTGCTCTCACAAAGCCATCACAGTCACAAGCTAGAGAAGTTTCAGTTGGCTCTTTCCTCCCTCGTTCATCATCAGTGGAATGAGTGAAGGAAGGAAGGGACAAGGTTCAATGTTGATTCTCAATCTCTGAGAGAGGCGAGGGAGTGTCTGCGACGGAAACCGAAGGATTGATAATGTGGGCTTCGTATTTTTCAAAAACTAGCGACTTTGTATTCTGTGAAGAGAGATTCGAAACCGATTTGGGGTTTTGGGGTTCTGTTCTGCCCTCCTTGTTGTTGCAGAGGAGAGAGAACACCTTCGATTCCTTCGACAGAGACCTCACCGTCGCTGCCGCGCACAATTTTGGACCGACTTTTCTTCCAATTTTCTTCTAGTCTGACGTAACATCGGAAACTGATTCCATCTTCCACTCTCTTGTGACTCGACGTCGATTGCAGTTATATTGTATGATGAATGATTTAAATGGAATTATAGAGAAGTTATATTATGTGATTTGATTATTCAACAGAAGAAAGAAGATTGAAGAGTTCTCATGAGATAGAAAAGAGAAGAAAATTTCTTGGTTTGATTTGTGTGGATTGAATATTGATGATTTTTTTTTTAATTTGAATTTGTCTTTTTAATATTAATTGGTGAGGTGGAATTCTTTTTATTTTAAAATTAAAAAATTGCACGTGTGGCATGCCACTCACTGTTGACTGGGTCAAAATTGGTAAAAATGATCAAATTTGCAATGGTGCTAAATTTTAGGGGGCAAAATTGTAATTTTTGTATTTAGGGGGTCAAAATTGTAAGTTTTTGAAAGTTAGGGGGTGGAAAAGTGCACTTTAACCTTCTTTTTTTTTCACAAATCAAAATGAGATAAATATTAACAACAACGGTGATGCGCCCTGCGCAAGGAGTGCAAAAGAACAACATCGATCAAAGTTTACAAATAACAAGGAGCCAAAAAAGAGAGGTTCCGACAAAACAGACAAAATACATAACTAGTGGACACCTATACAAGGTAGCAGATGTTTTCACCAATCATGATAACAGTAATTAAAGGACGCCTGTTTTTCTTTCAACCACAAAAAAGAATATAACTTGACTTTCTCAATTAGAGCCAATGGATTAGACACCGTATTTTTGAAGATACGATTATTCCATTCATTCCAAATGACTCAGATGCAAGCAAAAAAAAATAACCTTAAAGAATGAGTGGGCACCACGCGGCATCCCCACCAAAAAAGAAAACTGAGTGAAATGATCTCGGAGCTAACTAGGAGGAACCACCGATAAACCTACCCAATTCAGACATGAAGCCACAAGACATATGACATTTCGCAATCTAGAAAGAGGTGAATAGTTGTTTCAGAAACTCCACACCAGTTGCACACTCCAAGTCATTAGCATGAAGAATACTCCGCCGCATCAGATTATCTTTTGTAAGAAGTCTATTACGCAAGAGATGTCACACAAACATTGACACTTTCACAGGAATATGCCTTTGCCAAACATCATCAACAAGACTCATATCCACCTGTTCACCAGAATTTGGAATAAAGCGATAGGATTCTCGCACCGAATATCCATGCATAGGATCTAAAAGCCATCTCCAAGTATCAGTAACATCAACCTGCAAAACAATGTTGTGTAAAACAGCGAAGCACTCCCTCACACTCTCCTCCTCCCAGGCTAACAAGTGACGTCCCCACTCTCACGCCCTTCCCCCCACCTCCTAACCTAAACTCTTCATCTCCTCCACCGTGCACTCCTTATTTATGGCTAAATCAAATAGTCTAGGAAATTGGAATCGCAAAGGCGTTTCCTCGACCCAATTATCGAACATTTATTATAATTTTCCATTAATATACATTTATTTATTATATTTCAATCATCTATAACTACTCCACTAACTATAATTAATAAAAAAAATGTTTTAATAAATAATACATAATTGTCATTAAAATCAACATTATTAATCATTTCTTTAATAACCGTATAAAAACTAAATGAAACACCTGCCGGAGGGAATAAAAAATATTATTTAAGAAAAATATCTTCACATTTTGGAAATTCAAATTTTGTTGTACTACATATTAGTTAGGTGGTTCATCCTGGACCACAAAAATCTCAAAAGCGGACATTACACAACAAAATCTAGTGCATAAAAAAATTATATTCTATTTTTTTTTCATAGTGAAATAGGCAAGATTTAAGGTGAAATAGTCATCGTATATTTAATCAAACATTGTTATTCGATTGATGACCGGTGGAAATAATTTGGCAAGACATTGGGGAGTAGTAGTTTTTATATATATTTTTTGGTGGTGATCGGGATTCTGAATCTCAGACCTTGCGTATTTTATGCATTGTTTCTACCAACTGAGTTAAACTCAGGAAGACAGTAGTTTTTATATTTAAACCAATTCAAATAGAAACAATAAATTGATTTTTAAAAAATCAAAAACCGCGTAAATTGATTTTTTTATGAAGTGCATAAAATTGAATATTCTTGAATATTCTTCTATGAAAATAAAACGAGTCGGATCGTCCTCAATCCTCGTGAGCTTAGCTCAGTTGGTAGGGATAATGCATAATATATGTAAAGATTTGGGGTTCAAATCCCGGCCACCACAAAAAAAAAAGGTCGGGTCAAATTAAATTTTAGATTACTTTTTATAAACCGAATCAAACCGACCTTTTTTAACAATAAAAAATGAAATATAATACGACAAAAAAAGACTCCTTAGAAGCGCAAGGTGCGCCGAGAAGGGTCTAAAAAATTTACAAGATTACAACCGAACAAGTAACCAGGAAGCAACAACAAAACAAATTAGCCGATGCCCAAACAAATAAACGAGCTCGACCACCACAAATAAGAATTTAAATGAAAATTAATATTAGTTGTCTTCATCCACCACAAGGAAGGTAACTTAACTTTATCTAACAGTTGGTGAATGGTGCTTTCCTTGTTCTTGAAAATTCTATTATTTCTTTCATTCCACAAAACTCAAACGCGACATAACCAAACAAGCTGTATAAGGAACACCCAACTCGCGAACCTCATGAAGAACAAACAAACTAAATAACATGATCCTTAAAATGGTACGGATCAGTCGATGAAAAGCCAAGTCACACCCGAACAAGACCCCACAGGGGATCGAAACAGGAATAAGAGAGAAATAAACGATGAGCAGTCTTAATGCCCCCACACCCAGACACGCATAACTGATTTTCATGAGAAACGCGCCACCAAATTATTCTTTGTCGGCAACTGCTTTCGAAGAAGACGCTAAGGCAAAATAGAAATCTTCAAGGGAACCTGTTTTATGCCAAATGAGATCTGAAGTAGCATAAAAGCTAGGGAACTCCTGAGTAGTAAGCTTCTGATACACACTCCAAACCGAATAACTGCCACTAGGATCAAGCATCCACTGCCAATGATTTGTAGAATTAATCTGCAAAGAAATATCGTGAAGCAAAATCATGCACTCCTCTAACAGCTCCTCCTCCCATGCCCACAACCGACATCGCCACTGCCATGCTACCCCTCTTTCCTCCCACCCTAAACCACACATATCCGCCACCGAAATTGACTTGTTTTCGACCAAATCAAAAAGACGCATAAACCCCACACACAAGGGGGACCCTCCTTACCACGGGTCAGTCCAAAAAAATGTATTTGGCCCACTGCCAAACATCCTCCACCCAGACAATCTATTTTTAATGCGAGACAACAATGGTTCCCTAAACCCTAAACGCCTCAGATCACCATCAATAGGCAAGCTCAGATACAGAAGGGAACTTTACCCACTTTATAGTTCAACACTGATGCCGCTTCATTTAACCAAGAATCTGAAACATTGACCCCAACCAACAAGATCTTATTAAAGTCCCCTTTCAGGCCCGACATCAACTCGAAAAGTACAAGAACAACCCGAAGAGCACGAACATTTGCCCTACTTTTCATACCCAAAATAAGCGTATCATCCGCAAACTAAAGATGAGAAATAACAGTATGATGATTTGCCCCAATACTATACCCGGTGAAAATGTTAGCCTCAACCATAGCTTTCATCAAGACATTCAGACCCTCTGCAGCCAATAAAAATAGGAAAGGCGACAAGGGATCGCCTTGACGTAATTCTTTTTGTAAAGGAAATTCTTCAGTTGAACTACTATTAACTAACACTGACGTCGTAGTTGTACCAACACACTCATCCACTTCCTTCACGATGTCGGAAAAGACATTCTTTCCATAACGGCGCCCAAGTAACCACAATCAACAAAATCATAAGCTTTTTCAAAATCTACTTTTAATAAGTCTTTTTAAGAAGATAAACAAGCCCACCAAAATTGGTATCAAAGAGTATCAAACTTGAATCTTGAAACTTATAGTTCTTCATCACCTAATATACATTATGTATAGAGAAAATATATTTATACAACCATTTTACGCTAACTTTTGGACAACTCTTTCTTATATTCACATGAGATTTTTATCCTCCCTCATTCTTTTTTTTCTCTATTTTTTTCGATCAATAAAAATAGTGAAAAAGAAGCAAATAAATTAGGAGTTTAAGAACCTAGGAAATGAGTTGGTGAAGGAATCGTTGACTACAAGTTCGAAAGCGATGCCTTTGTTGTGAGAATATTTTAATCTTGCCATTTAATTATATATAGTGGTTGTCTGTTTCTTGAGAAAGAGACGGGGTGGTTTGGTCAGTTTGGTGTATTATCAAAGTTTATATATTTGTATTTTATAATAGTAAGGTTCTTTTCAACTTGTCTGTTCATAGAAGAGAGAGATTGATAATGTGATGGAAGGACGAAAGTAACATGAAAAGGCAGAAGAAGACGGACCGATACTTCCGGGATTGACCCATAAATTAATTTGATTCTTAATCAAACCAATCACAAACCCCTAACTTGAGCATTTTTTTCATTACTATTATTCAGCATCATCTTATCTTTGTCTTTTTAATTAATTGAATGAGTGGAAATAGCTCGCTAAAATGATGAACTCAATATTATCATCAAGAGAACAAGAGAAAGTTGCAATGGCATCAAGGGTCATGCATGGTATATGTGTTCACTCCCTCAAGAATTTTGAAAGTAATTAATATCTTTTCCATAATATTTGTTTCTCCTATTCACTAGTTTTTTTAATGGCCTATATTAGTAACATTTATGCTATCTGACTTAAAATAATTAACATGAATAAAATTAATACTCTAATTAGGTTAAGATAATAAATTGAGGCAAAAAATGTGAGGCTCAAGCGGCTTCCGCCGTACACTTGAGTGGCAAAAGGAAAGGTACGAAGTAAGTCGGACTGATAAGGAGAGGTTTGAAGATGCTCAACCGAAAAGGTGTCTTTCTTGTCATCCTTTGATTTGGTCCTAACCTCTGTCCTTAAATACATAGCATACTTTTGTTGACTAAATAATCATCGGAGTTGAGAAAACTTGTAAAAGTAGTAAACTTATGAGTTTAATTTCTATACGCAAAATTATTTTTCGCATGTATTCAATGATACGTTGTCATGTCAATTAATAAATATGACAATTCAATCATGTGTTTTCAACCATATTAAATGATGTAGTACTACATCATTTAATATATGTATAAAATAAGTTTTTACCGACAATGCATATTAATTTAAGAGTAAATTATACTCTCCTTCCCTCATAGATGCTTGAATTACACTCCCCTCCTCTCTTATGTTAAAATATACACCCCCATTCCTTGAAAAATAAAATTTATACTCCTCTGCCTTATAAGATGCTTGAATTACAATCCCCTCCCTTAATAATTAAATATGCACTACACTTTAATCTATTTTAACATAAATAAATATTTTTATGATATATATTAATTTTGAACCACCATTTAAGAAAAATTAATTCATTTCTTTATAATTTAAAT
>Ga0228710_1008147_pt1 | contig 15140 bp, 7 predicted proteins | sample MedpolnodulmetaG_FD_177995 | JGI IMG/M metagenome (GOLD analysis project Ga0228710, IMG submission 177995) | Root nodule microbial communities from Medicago polymorpha collected in Santa Monica, California, United States - pink nodules | ecosystem: Host-associated > Plants > Roots > Nodule...
TCTTGGCTCACCAACCAAACCCCAAAGCTTCAATGCATCCTTATAGTTGTTTCTTGCTTGTGAAATTGCTAGCATCCATGCTTGAATCATCAATTACATGCACTTGGACTTGTTTGCTTGAAGAGAAAAGGAGGAGAGAGTTCTTGAACTACCAAAGTTTAGAGAGAGAAAGTTCTAACCCAAATGAGTAGTTTTGGCTCCAACATACTTATATACTCCCTCGGTACAATTACCAAAATGCCCTTCGTCTTTAACGTGCTTACACGACACTGCTGATTAACTCGGGTTCAATTGGCACTGCGTCGTAAAACATTCCTCACCATAGTGAGTCTCATGAACATTGCTCTCTGGCGGACCTTTGACTGATATAATTCCGATGCTGACGGGCGGGATATTACAATTAGGGTCGAAAATGGTTTTGAAAACGTACTCCTGCGCGCGAAAACTATTTTTTTTTTTAAAATGATGTGCTGCGTGTCGCACACGACCGTGTGTAACACCCTTAAACTCCGAATGCAATAAATCATGCAATTAAATCAACTATTCAAAAGAGGTTAAGATGTCACGTCATCATTTTCTCAATACATGCTTGAATAAGGTTCTCATAAAACTCGCAGCGGAAAACAACATCATAAATATCTCAACAACATGTAATCATCCTTAAGTACATGAATAATAAAATCTCAACACCATGTCTCAGGTCTAACTAGACGCTCCTAAATCAGAGCCTAACTAGACTTCAAGCAAAAGATAAAGAGGTAGCTCCAAGCTAATACTCGAGCACTCACAAGCAATAAGAACTCAATCCTACACGCCGTCTACACCATTCATACAAATGGGTAAGTGATCAACCAAACGACCAATGGAGGTTAGATAATATTCCACATAATAAAATACAATCAACAAAAAGCGTTCAAGGATTTATATTATCATATATAGCTACACTTGCTCAACATCATAGGGTACTAACATCATGAAGATATTATCATACTTCTATCTTAGCATATATAACATTTTCATTTTCGAGGTCAAGTAATTATTCTCTTAATCAAGTCATCCAACAATGAATCACCACATCAACATTGTTATCTCAAGTGTACTAGCATAACCAAAAAACATATCCAAGTACACAACTTCACCAATCATATAATTCTCACCAAGTCCAATAATCAAGTATATCAAGTTTCAAAAAACTCATGTGCATGTAATGTTCTAGACACAACTCTACATACATGTGGTACTGATTGAATTTCGGAGGTAAATTTACCGATTGATCCCGCTACATATTATCTACATATTCTATGTATATTCTCCACATATAGGACTTTTCAATGCATGGATGCCAATTATTGACTCGATAATGCACAACATCGATTTACTCTACATATTCTCCACATTTTCACCACTTTTCATTATCAAACAATTAATCATCACTACATATTCATCATCAAATATTCATCTCTACATGTTCATCATCAACAATCGTCAAACAATTATCACTCAATAAAACAAATCGTCTCATAAGGCACAATTCAAATAATAGACGGACAATCGTTCACATCATGATAACCAACATATTTTACACCCATCAATCATTGATTCATTATTATTTCATCATATTATCATGAATATAAAGCCATTTGGGAGTTATCAAATCATAAACCCTCACTTTGTCAAAGTTCGTCTATTTTAACTAAAATCATCTATTTTCAAATATCTCAATAAAATTAGGATACTAAGATCTTACATATCAACAAAATACCCCCTACATATCATCTAACATCTTAGTAAATCAATCATAACATATTCGTTTCACAAAGTCCGTTCATTTCTCAAAATTGACAAAGTTCATCTCATTTTCTTCATGTTTCGAAATCAATTTCTTTTCTCAAAACAAGCCATGTTAAATTTATGATTGAAGCTCAATAACTCACTAATCAAATAGGTTTAGGTATTTGGAACTCTTAGGGATGCATTTAGAACCTTGGAAGTACAAAATTTCGCCGTTCCAGACCATACAACATGTGCACGATCGTGCAGATTTTGCTACACAAAACGCACGGTCCAGGGAGTTTTGCACGGTCCCTGCATTCCCTGAAGGCAGACTGTGTATTTTGCCCTGTCATCAAAACAATACGTTTTCTTGTTTTAGGATCAAAATCAAAATAGATTTTTTTTGATAAAATGATTTTTCTAAAAATCCTAAACAAACACTTAAAAATGAAAAAAGTGATTTTTTTTAAAGGAAAAAATAGATTTTTTTTTGAAAAAGATCTTAAACAAACGGGCCCTAAATCACACATATCTTCAAATAGCACATTTTCAAATATCACATCTTTATATAACACATCTTTAAATCACATAACTTCAAATACCACATATTTATAAATCACACAACTTCAAATAACACATCTTTATATAACACAATTTTAAAACACACAACTTCAAATAACACATCTTTAAATATCATCTCTTTGAATAATTACATAAATTACACTTAATCAATAAATTCATCAATTACACTTCGTTAAATAACTCTTCAATTACACACCGTCAAATATTTTATTATTTACACATCATTAAATAACACATTAATTACATATCAGGTTTTCCTCCATTAATAACGATCATATTAATTCCAGCTAAAATATCAAGTACTAATCCTTCCTATATTATCTCATTACTAATTATTCTTTTGATGTCTCTTAACTAAATTGTAAGCCACCAACCAAGTGCCCCAAAGTTTCGATTCATATATTCTTTTCTTATTGCCATGCCAACCCACAATTATTATACTTTGATTTACCGTTTTTAAGATTATACGTAAGTTTGAATACAATAGACTCCTATAAGTCCAATCCTATTTCTAATTAAACCTTCAGACCTAAGATAATCGACATAGAGCATATGTTCACTAAATATAAATTTGCAGTTTCCTAATCACACTATTCGGTTACCTTGGCAACGTGTACTGGAACTCTTTTCCTAAATATTTATACCGAAATTTCAAGTTATAAACCACTAAAATTAAGCACCTACACATACAGGATATCCCAATAGTTCATCTAATTAAAGTTTATCAATTAATTAATCCTACGATCATACACATATATCGTTTATCAAAATACAATGGTTTTCAGGCAGCCACAATCACAACATAACCATATTTCAATCATGAATTTAGCATATCAAAATCATGGATTTAGAGATAATCATATACCCACAATTACAGCAATATTATAGAACACGAATTTAACATGTAATCATCAAAGACCATGAAAACAATGAAAAATAAAATCCTTCACTACCCATATATTCATACAAAGAAATCAAATAATAAATGTACAAAAATTAATGAAGGAAATTTAGCGAGGGAAAATATAAAATCCCTCTCTAATTCCGCCACTAAATTTTAGGACTAGGGAATTTGCGAGAGATTTTATTTTTTCCGTCACTAACTTCTCTCCTTAATTTTGCTTTTCCTAGTAGTGTATGTAGAGGTCTAAGTTGAGTCTCCATTTCTTTTTAGTTAACAGATGTATTATGTCTAGGCACTAGGTTATTTAACAGCGTAATGCTGGAACTCACAAGAAGATCACGAATTTGTCCCAAACATGCATTTTCAGTTTCTCTATCATGTTAACATTTCTCTCTCCTCTGTCTATTTTGCAAAACCAAGCATTTTAATTGGTCAATATACTTTGTTCTAGATGAGTTCGGGACAATTTCTTTCCCTTTAAATATCACTGCTCTATTTAATATATACTCTCTCCGATCCTAACATATAAACACTTTTTTTCTCTAATAAAAGGGTGTTTATATATAGGGACGGCGGGAGTATATTCTTGTTAAATGAACCACATGCTAATAAATTAATTAAATTTTTCTTGCCCTTCATTGTTGTCATTTTCTCCTCCATAATCATATAATTGAACCACAAAGTTGCTTCATATTTATGAAAAGGGTTTGTGTCATCACTATACCCTGTTGATTTTTGTTGTTGTTGATTAAACTACTATGGCCTGTTGTTTGTTTTCACATGTCTTATTCAGTTATATTCTGTCCGGCTGCATTCATAGAACTACAAAGTCGAAATGAAACAACAAATTTCAAATGTCGACATTTTGTTGTCATTGTCACGCTGCTTCCTTATACTCATGTCGTCATTATTTAGCTATTACTTTTTACCTTAGATTTGTATGCTTGTAAAGTGCATTTGAAAAGCTAAAGACATGTCCTTCCATTGCTTTTTTCTTCTTTTCATGTGACTAGATTACAATACAATCCAGGGTATATATGTTTCATTGGTCAGAAACTGTATAGATAGTTTGTGTTTTCTTTCATGAACATTTGAAGATTAACATTGTACAACCCAAGAAACTGGTCCTACCACATGTTAAATGTAGAATACTAATATCGACCGTCTGATCTAAATTAATGGCTGTGATTATTTAATACCAATTTAGTTAATGTATAATATAAATTTTCTGATCTCAAATTAATAAACGAGATTTATTATTGCGAATAACGTTGTGCTTTTATAGTTGCAGGAAATTCGGCTCCCAAACCCTTAAATAGCAAAGAAATAAAATAATTAACTACACTTTTTTCATGTTGATAATTTTGTTGGGTAGCTTCTTCTATATTAGGCCTTGGCATGTATAGAGGAACAAAAGAAGTGAAATGAAGTAACCCCTTTCACACAAGATAAGAGTGATATATCAAATATTACTCCAAATTTCTAAAATGTACATAAATCAATGGGATTATGAACATCAAAGCTATGACCCTTGTAGCATAGCTAGTCCTCTAGAGGACATATCAGCAATAATTCATGGATCAAATGCAAATGATACCTATATGAATTTTCAAACTCAACAACACCATGAGTTTGACATACCTATTTGGAGCAATGATTTTTCCATGCCAACAAGAACAGATTCACCTTTTATGTATTGTCAAGGCTGTAAAGATAACTACTCAGAAAATATCACCAAACAAGATCAACCAACAACCTGCTTCAAATTGGGTTCTGAATCTCTAATGTCTAGCAGTGAAGATGGTATTTCTTGTGAAAAGTGTAGTGAGTTTCCCTCTTGTTCTGATAAGAGGGTTCTTGAGAGTGATTTTTCCCCAGATCATAGGTCCCATGAAATTTCCTTTCAGAAAACTCAGGTGAATATTTTATTATTTTACTAGCTTTCTTATTACTCTTCAAATTTATATGTGGCAAGTTTTTGTTGGATTAAATCATTGTTAATTAGTCAATGGATGAATTTTGGTACACATTTGTCACGGTATAGGTCCATCCTAATATGGAACATGATATAAATTTAGAACACTTGTTAACAAGAGTAAGTTATTGTATTATATCATAAAACTAAATCATTGTTAATTTAGAACACTTTATTAGTTTTCTTTTAAAATAATTTTTGAGAAATTACTCTTCCCACTTCTGAAATTGCCCCAAAACTATTCCAACATTAATTAACCGTCGTTCGACTTTTCCAGCGAGAGTTAACTGTTGTTGAAGACTTTTTAAAACGGTTCGATTAGTTTTTAAGTTAGTTTAACCAATCTTAAAAGTGTCTGACAACAGTTCATTGCTGCAAAAGCCAAACGACAGTTCCGCTGGAAGAATAGTTTTTGAACAATTTCAAAAGTGAGAAGAGTAGTTTTTTGTGGTAACAATGAAATTTTGATCCCAATGATCCATTTAGATGTTTCTTTGTAACACACATTCATTTTTATTTTATCCTAAACTGCCTTATAAATGTCTTATCACAGTGGGAATCATGTACAAAGCAAGACAAACAATCTTCACCTTGTGGCTTTAATTTTGCAACATCTAGCAACTCTGATTTTAAGATAACTGCAAAGGGTAAAAGAAGATTAAGATGGACAAAAGAATTGAATGAGTCATTTATTATGATTGTCAACCAGCTTGGTGGTCCAGAAAGTAAGTTTATATGATTCATTTTATTAGTAACAAAATAGTTTGAAATTGCATGTTACCGATACTATAGTGCTTAATTTAATCATTGATTAATCACAGAGGCAAAGCCTAAGGCTATACTACAAATGATGGGTGCGGATGTGTTGACCATTTCTCATATCAAAAGTCATTTGCAGGTCGGTTTATTTATTTTAATGAGACAATTGTTATATATATGCATGTACCTATTTTGAGTGCAAACTATGTATCAAGTAGCTTTTTAATATTTCGATTATAATTTTCTTGCAGAAATATCGTTCTACATTACACTCGCACAAAGGTTTGAAGGGTAATTTACTTCAATCTGTATGGTCTTATTTATAATTATACTAACAATAATACTAATAGTCCTTTATGAAATGCATTTTAACCATATTTACTTGTATAAAAAAAACTGATTTTACTTATATAAATCATATACTTTTAGTAGTAAATTAAAACATTGTACTATATTGACAAAAAAAAATCATTGTACTATCATTTTTATTTTTTTTGTCTAGTAGCCTATTGGCTAGGTTTACACACATTATGTGTGGAGAAGTGGGGAATCCGGGTTTAAACCCTAACCCCCGCACAAATTATCCCCGATAACTATCAACCGAGTTACATTTATGGAACCATTGTACTATCATCTTAATATCCAATATTAATTTACCTGTGTTTCAGGAATATCAGAGGAAGGGCAGATAAAAGATGGGATTAATGAACTTCAAGTTAAAATGTAACATCATATAGCTATGATAACCTTAAAATTATGTTGTTAAGATCCTTCTTTAATTATTCAGATTCATTGTCACTACAATGTCGATGCAAAATATATAAATATTCTTACCAAATTTCCTACTCTATCCTTTGCAGCCAAATGCAAATAGAAGAATCACGACAACTACAACTTGAGGTTGAGAGGAGCAATAAACGACAATTCGAGGTAATGCATTGTACATACTCTAATTATTTACGTAAGAATTCAAGAAATATTATATGTTTTTAATTATTTATTTTGTCTTGTGGTCAGATGCAGCGAAATTTGCAACTGGTGATTGAACAGCAGAAGAAGCAGCTCAAATTAATGTTAGATCAACAAAAGAAAAGAACCAAACAGGAGAAAATGATTGATTTAAAAGGGAAATGAGTATCTATCTTTTCTAGACAAAAATAAAATTATATAGAGACCGGGGCATTAGACCTGACCATACAACACAAACGGAAATATCGAATGAAAAATCAAACCTAGTGGACTAACCCTAAACCTGACTATGTACATATTGGTATTAGATTTTTTGTTTAGTAATTCTCTTTCTTTCTCCTTTCAAAGAAAAATATATTTTTGTTTAAATACAATATCTTCGGCTCGCCACGGTAAAGACTAATCACTCTAATTTTGTGAGACCGAAATGAATGACAAACTCTTTACAAGTTTAACATTGTTGCATTTTATAACCGGATTTGAACCCAGAACTTTAATTTAAATGAGAAGAGACCTGTGTTATCTTATCTTATTCAAATAAGCATGCCATTACTTGTAATTCGTTTTCTTTTAAATATTTTTCCTCCTAATTGTTATTATTTCTGTAAAGCAACATTTTTTTTTAAGAATGTAAAGCAACATTGTTACTTAATTTAAAAAAACACGAGAAACAAAAAATAAAAGAGTTTTACTTTTTCCACCTTGCTGCCTTCTCGCGCGTCTTGCAAAAATTCCAATAATACCCCTATTTCGGATTTCGTTTTCCGAACCAGATTGTTAGTGTTTCTGGAAAATAAAATCCGAAAACATACGATATGAAATTTTGTATCTTTCTTTGATGTCAAGGGTCTATGTTGACCATTATACGACCCCCGCAAAAGCTGCAATGCAATTGCAGGGGTCGTATGAGCGGTCAACAATGACCATGACACCACAAACACTCCTAAAAGCTACCTAAAAAACTAATTTTTTTTTTAAGAAAATGTAAGAAAGGAGGTGAAGAAGAATGAAGGAAAATGTTGAAGGTCCAAACCTTTTTATAGCCTTAAATAAGTGATAGGTCTTAATTACAGTCAAATAAAACTTGTTCCACATTCAAAACCGTCAAAAAACCGGCCTAACCTTTGGTGAAACGTCACCAGCCAAAATGTTACTGAGTGTTTCCGGATTTTATAATCCGGAATGCTTGAAGTTATTTCGGATTATAAAGTCCGAACTGCATCAAACCCTTTATTTGGATCGTTTATGTTGTGAATGCCTTGGAAAAAAATAGAACAAAGGTACAGAACATAAATAGAAGCAACATAAGACAAATAAATAGTTAAAAAAAACCATAATAACATAAATGATGAATCTTTTGGGAAGGTGTTTTCAAGAGGAGTTCTTTGAGTTAGATCCTGTTGCCTTGCGAAATGACATATTCATCTTGCAGGCAGCAAGATCTAACTCATAGCAACCTCTTGATATTTTTGAGTTATCTATCTATCTATCAAGGAGGCAACAAGGAGTATCTATATATTTTGGAAAGCATGCTGAGGATCTTCACCATGCTGGCACATAGAGAGCAATCTATTTCGCGACAGCATGACAAAGATCCTCAGCACAATGACAAAAAATTCCATGGTCTCTTTGATGTGTTTGTTTGTATTTTTGACAGCATGCTGAACATCTTCATCACGCCGTCAAATAGAGAGCTAACTCATCTATTTGCGACAACGTGAGAAAGATCCTCAGCTTAATGACAAAAAATTTCATGGTTTTCTTTGGTGTGTTTTGCTGGTATTGAAGCTGAAAACCGGAGAGGGTGTATTTATAGAAGTCCTTGGATGTTGTGGACCACATAAACTCTTGGTGCAATATGGTCCATACAAAAGAATCATATGCTAAAGTATTCTGGATTTTGTAATCCGGAATACACTTACGCCCTATCTGAATCCAGATTTCATAATCCGAAATTCATATCTTTGGTTATTTTATTGATTAAATGAACATCTTTGACGTAAATTAAAACATAATGAAAGTTTAAATAATATATATATATATATATATATATATATATTATTCAAAACATAATTCAACAACACATAACTATCGCGCAATTAAAACAACATAAAACACGCGATTAATTAAAACATAGCACATTATCACGGATCATCTAAACTAACTTCTTTCTCTGGTCCCTCCAGCAGAGCCCTGATCTCTTCGTAGTTCCTGGGCCGGTGCAAACTTTTTAGAATTTGTTCAGTAGATCTAACCAATGAAGCGTCCAACTCGATCGGTCCTCTAGTACTGTGCTGAGCAAAGACAGAGAACATGGTTCTCCAGCCGTCGTCGTTTGTGAGTTTCATCCGGCCGAAGCAAAGAGATCCGGCTGAGTCGGACAATGGACATCAATATTCAACACCGACCACCCTCCTCGTGTCTCTGTGGTTGAGTTGACGGTTGATTTGATCCAGCTCATCCTTCAGCCCGAAGAGGGTGACATCGTTGCGAATCCTAAACAGATGGGGTGGTGTTCCACCGTTGTAGTAGACTGCCGCTAGCTTGGTGTTCAGATCAAAGCCAGGGAATTCCATGAATTTTTTTTTTGGTTTAGTTTACTTGTACTGAAAAATAGGGACCCTTATTTATAGAGGTATCTGGGCGTTGTGGACCACGAAAATTGTCAGTGCAATGTGGGACACACAAAAGAATCCAATGCTGAAGCAATCTGGATTCTAAAATCTGAACCAACCCTCACCATACACAAAGTCCCAAGTTTCCCTTTGGTTCACGCCATGATCGTATTTTTCCAGAATATAAAATCCGGAATAGTTGTGTAATCCGGATTATATTTTCCGGACTGCACCAAGAGCTTTTGGCTGATGGTCTGCACCATAAACAAAACGGTGCTCAAGTTGAAAAATTTGTTTTTACACGTTTTTTGATCGGATTTAATGCCATTCCCACCTTCTTTTTATCCCCCCTCCCTTATAAATATGCTTCATTTCCTCAAAAAATGTCACACCTTCTTATTTCTCCTCTTCTACAACGATGTGTTTCCATCGTTGGCCTTTCATAGAAATAGGCCTCTTTGGAAATCCATTAGGGATCATATGATCGGTCAATAGGGAAGGGGTCAGTATGGGTGTGAGGTTGGCCTGTCTGGGTGTAAGTTTTTGACCATCATGATCTCTTGCTCCCTAGAGGCCCCTGTGCCCCCTCTGTCTCCCCACCAACAATGAAGCTACTGGTATGTCCAATCAGCCGGAGCCACTGGTATAGGTAACCCCCTAGAAATAGTTTTAGGTTCTTATGTAAAACGCTTCAACATTTGTAATGTATTATATATATATATATATATATATATATATATATATATATATATATATTTATAAAATGACTTCCTTTTACCTTTATGTTCATCTTATTTCTGTTTTATATTCATATTTGCAGTTATTTTACGAATTTGAAAGATTAGAATGAAAAAATTCTGGAAAATGGTCGTTCTGGATTTTAAAATCCGAACAAATCTGGAAAACAGTAACAATGCATTTCGGAAAACTAAATCCGGACCAGGGGTAAAAATGGAAAAAAAATAGGGTGCGCGAGGAAAGGCATAGTGTGGGAAAAGTAAAACTCAAAATAAAACGTACAAGTGAATTACTTGGGCGACCGTAATGGGCTAATAACTAAATGAGTGAATTTTAAACGAGAATTTTACCTCATACCTCCTCAATTGTACCTTTATACCACAATTTGATGTTAACTCAATTTTTCCCCTAACACTTTTCAAAAACCTCAGTTTTTCAAGAAATCTAAACAAATATTTCCCCACATAACACCATTAAATTTTCGGTTTTGACCCTTCCTAGAAATTTCATCAATTGAACATGATGAAACATATGTTAATCCCAGAATTTTCGAAATTCAAATTTCTCATTAAGAATTTCAGCATTTTTATTTCAAATTTTTTTGATGCATACAGAAATTGAACTATGAAGGACGTGATACCAGAAGATGACTTAGGCTCGTTTTTGTTTTATTTTATTAAAACCGTCCGATCTTTGGATAAATATGATCATAAAAATCATATATGAAACCGCTATATCATGCAAAAAAAAAAAAAAAAAAATTATGATCCCATATTCTCATATTAACTTAGATTCAGAAAATATTAATGTTTTGTAGTTTCAAAATTTGAAATGTCCGAAATAATTATTAAAATTGGTAGTTTAGACATTCATACAAGAAGTCTGAAAATTTGAATTTTTGGAGTAAAAAATAAGAGCAAAAGCTTTTTTATTTATTAGACTTTAGAAAGTTTTGGGAAGTCTACAATATTTGTCGGGTAGAAGAAAGAGAGTGTGAAGGTTAGCTTTTTCTTCTTTTTAAACAATGTGCAAATTTCATAGTCTGATAGAATTCAGATCCTGAAGCAATGTTCAGAGTCTAATGCAGTGGATAAAGTAAAGATAGAGAGAGAGAGATATAGAGAGATAGATAGAGAGAGAGAGAGAGAGGAGAAAGACACAAACAATTATACAGGTTCCTTCCACAATCCAGGAGTAGTGTTGTCCCCCTTACACTTTCAAGGAGAGTTCACTAAAATCAGAATTTGATTACAAATACTCAAGCACACAAGTAAGAGACTTCAAATACTCAAGCACACAAGCAAGAGATTTCATATGCTCAAGCACAAAATAAAGAGACTTCTAAACAAACAAAATTACACATAAAGATGTTTGGTTTGAACACTTGATATAAAACTACTGGTGTTTACAATTCAAATCAGATACAGACTCTTAAGACTCTAGAATTTCTAAAATATGAAAGTTGTTAAGAAATTATAAGTGAACTGGTGTGCAACAATTTCAGCAGAGTGTTGGCACAAGTAAATTGTTGTTGAGTCTCTACAAATCTTCAAGTCTTCATTCCTTTATATAGAGGTATGAAAGATACGTTGTAGAAATGTCAGCACATCAAAAGAGTCTTTGTTGAAGTTTGATCATCACCAATGATTTGTTGCTTTATTTAGTTAAGGTCCTAGGAGGGAATAATTTGAAATTCATTCCTTGTATGGAGAATTAACTAGCGTAGACACAGTTGTAGTAGAACTATATGCAGACATTTGAGTGGAGTAGTGGAGTAGTGGTTATACTATTGTACGATTGTCCTTTTCCTACGCTCTTCAGTGGATAACCATCAAATGCCTTCTAATTCCTCTGAAATAGTCGTTGCTCCATGCTTCTATTCCTTCTGCAGACTTGTGTCTTTAAATAACCAAATATAACTAACTCCAGGTTCTTAACTTCAGACTCTGACAGTCAGCTTCTGATGATCTTCAGGCTCTGATGGTCTTCAGACTCAGACTTGCAACTTAAGCTTCCTTTAAAAATTCAATTGCTCTCATTTGTTCTTCTAGAACCAATTCTTGTTTTAAGACTTATAAATTTTAGTCTATGGTCCTGCACACTTGAACAAATATTAGCATATCCAATTGAAGTTTTAATACCTTGTTATCATAAAAACTTAAGGTGGAAATGTTAAATACAATTTGTTCTAACAAAGTGAGGTGCAATTCTCATTTTAAATAACTTGAATCTCGAAAGGATCTTTTGCAGTGTGCCACAATAATGGGCTAACAAAAAATGGTCTAACTTGAATCTCAAGACATTAGCTATTAGTCATCTTCCTTATGTCTTGCTCAGTATCCAATGTAATAACTCAAACATGTCATATTAACATATCTCTATTAAGTGTGAGACTCTCTTGATTTTTTTTTCTTATATTTTTTTGTAGCCCCATGGAAGTCTATTTCTTTTTTCAATTTTTTTTCTTTTTGATAAATATGTTCTGCTGGTACCCCACCTAAAACTTATAATGTTGCTAATTCCAAAGAGAAACCCAAATTTAGTTTCAAACCATACTCAGTCAAAATAATTACCTATTCTAACTCCAAGAGAAATAGAAAAAGGTAGCATATAAGGTTCAGGACTATGACATGATTTGTCACATAATAACAAGAAAAGAATTTTGCATCTGGAAGCTCAAAGTGATTTCACAAAGGATAATAGGAATATAAAAGGGTGGCTTGAAAGGCTCAAGGTACCAAAGAAAAATTGCCTCGTGTGTAATATGAAATGATCGATCGTCCGTAAAGAACGACTGCAAATTCAAGCAAAAATAACATTCATATGAAACACTCATGATAGAAAGAATTCAAGTAACTAACAACATAGACTGGATTTGGAAATATTTGGCTCTAAATCTCACCGGTTATGCTATTCAGAAAAAAGATTCTGACCTATATGAGTACCTTCGGTAGTAAGCCCCAATGGTTATCGTGCTCTTGAATGTAAGGGTAACTGTAACAACCTGATTTTCCCTATAATTATTTATTATGTGTGCTTATATGTGTTTTTGCGTGATGATTTGTCTCTTTATGTATTTTATTCAGGATTAGCAGATTTTTGGCCTAGAGGGTACTTTAGTCATTTTTAGACTCAGGGGTATTTTGGTCATTTATTAAACAAGGGTATTTTATTAATCTTAGAATTGGGATTATTTAAGTATTTTGAGGTGAATAGTTATTTTTACTAAGTTACTAGTGAGTTAGGGTAATTATTTAGAGACGGTTTAAGTGAGTAGTAACTTTTGAGAATTAGTTAGTAACGAAGTTAAGCCCATTATGACAATTAGAAACCAAGCTCAATTAGATGGTGGTATATAAGCATAACTCTTGTGAGAAAAATTAGGTTTACATTCATTCATTCACTTCATAAAATATTTTGAGAGGTAGAGAGAGAAAGTAGATCAAAAAAGAGAAAGAGGAGAAGAATAGAGAAAGGGTTAGAGAGGAGAAGAGCTTGAGGAGAAGAAGAGACTAGATACTTGAGGAGATAAAGTGAAGTCATAGCTAGGATTTTGCAATAAATGATTATGGATCATAAGTGGTTATTTGATAATTGTGAATTTTGTGAATTTTAATGTCAATTTTCGTGGTCTTTAGTTGATGATGAATTTGGGTATGTTAATTTGATGATAGACTTCTTGTTGTTGTTTGTTTCTCATTGTTGAAATATGTTGATATGAACCTTTTGTGATTTTTGCTCAAAATGATGAAACGTGATGTTGTTTTTGTTGTTGATTATGGATGAAGTCGTGAAATTGTGTTTAGATTGTTGTTGAGTTATGTTTTTTATGCTAATTCATGCTTTGGGTGTCATCAATTGTGTTGTTGTGATTAAGTTGTTGTTGTGTTGTTGATTTTTTTTGTGAAAATGATGAAATGAGTTGGATTATGGTTCTTGATGATTTTTAATGAGTTGAATGAATTGCATACGATAGATTAGAGTATGGTGTATTTATCTTTTTGGTTATTAAGTTTTGGTGAGGATTCGTTCGGGAGAAATCGGGTTTCTAGCGAAAACAATACACAATTTAGTATGGTGTATTCACAATCAATTCTTAACAATCCTTGAACAAGGTACAAAACAATACACAATTTCAAACCAAACCTATGAACAAGAATAATATGCTATCAATTAAAAAATACAATGCAAGTGTAATTGAAGAATGGAATAGACTTTGCAATCACTTGATTTAAGAAAATTGTATGAACTAACTCAATGAATTAGGTCAATTTTCAATGAAAAACTACATAGATCAATACTAGCAATTAACCTATCAATTATTAAATTAATCACAAGCAATATTGAAAAGTAAAAAGGATAGGGAAAGAGAGAGAACACTGATGTTTATAGTAGTTCACCCTTTTTCGTCATCGCTAAGGGCTACGTCTACTCTACTTGATGAAGTACGCCTTCACCAAGGTCATCCACTATGTAACAAATGTTGATTACCATGTTTACAATAGTTCCTTCAAATTAAAGCCCTAATTCTTCAACTCCTATGTAAAACACTCCCCCAAACTTCAAGTACCCTTTGAATTTGGTGCTTCTTGAATCTTCGGATCCTTGAATTACCCGTGCACTCCTTCGCACTCTTCACTCAAGTCTTCAATGCTACGTCCGACAAACGAACCCCCTTCGACTTCAAGAACGGTTAGAAAGACCCCTAAGTCCTTTGGAGGTGGAATGAGATTATTCACTTCCTTTGAAGCCTTGATTAAGCCCAATCAATCTTCTTGAGAGAACCAACTTACAATCCCTACTAGCACCCTAGAGAATCTATACA
>Ga0228710_1008148_pt1 | contig 15140 bp, 12 predicted proteins | sample MedpolnodulmetaG_FD_177995 | JGI IMG/M metagenome (GOLD analysis project Ga0228710, IMG submission 177995) | Root nodule microbial communities from Medicago polymorpha collected in Santa Monica, California, United States - pink nodules | ecosystem: Host-associated > Plants > Roots > Nodule...
CCTAGTTTACATTCTAAGTTCTATGCCTAAAACTATAAACTAGATTAAAATGTGAAATGCTAAAACTAAACTAAAATGCATGAATTATTTACATTCAAGCCTAATGTACAAATTAAACCATATTATAAAAAAAAATGAATGATTAAATAGAATATAATGAAGGCAGAATAATAATCATAAACTAATTAAAATGCATGAGAATTAACAAAATGCAATGCTAACGGAAAGAAAACGTGCGAAAGAAAATAAGAAAAATAAAATACAGCAGGGGGGTACAGCAGTGATCAGGGGGGTGTGCAGAAAATAAAAATGTGAAGAAAGACAAGAGGCGCGCGTTGGGCCTGGGGGAACTGGCTTTGGGCCGGTTCGGTTCTTTTAAAACGGGTCGGGTTCTTGACTACTATAAATAGGGTGTAAGACCCTTTTTGCTCATTTTTCCATTGTCTTTCTCTCTCTTCTCTATTTTGCTCTCTTCTCTCTCTAACATTTCTTCTTCTTCTCCGATGGGAGAAGGGTGGCGGCACGGTGGTCCGACGCGGTGGTCGACCGTGACCAAGGGGCGGCGCCGCCGCGTCGGAGCTAAAAGCTCCTCCTTTTTTAATTTTTTTCGGTTTTTTACTCTATTTTCTACCCTCTTCTCATTTCTAACACCCAAAATCCCAACCAAAACTTGTAATGGCCTAGATCTAAGAATTAAAAAAAGAAAATATACCTTTGTAGCTTCTCTTTGTAGATCGCTTCTGATTGTGTTGGATTCCGTTTGATCTTGGTCGATGACGTCGATCTGGTACTGTAACGGTTGTGACTGGTTTGAGGATTTGCGATTTGGCTTTTTGATTGTTGTGAGAATTGGTGTTGTGAAATTGTTGCAAGTTCTATGTGAAATTGTTTTGCATGTCTCTTTGATTGATGCGGCCTGGGAATTTTTGCGCGTTTTTTCCTCTTCTTTTTTTTGTGTGTGTGCAGGTTTATTTATAGTGCTGGATTTGAACAGAATTTCCTGGCTTGGGGAGGAAGATCAGCAGGCGTTTGTTGCAGATAGGCGTGTTATTGGATTTGGACTACTCTTGGATATAGATGAAACTAAAATGGATACTAAAACAAATAATAAAACAAGTACTGAAAGTTTAATTAAAAAAGAAAAATAAAGACTTTTATATACAAAATTAACGTTAACTAAAAAATAAAAGATGGAAATTAAAAATGAATAAAATTAAAATAAAGAGAGAAAAGGGTCCGACTCGGAATCCAATATGAGGTATTTTAAAATACCTCTCTGCCGAAATTTCGTCGAAAACGTCAGAGATCGATCAGGTTAAACTGCGTATGAATGTAGGGCCCAAACGACATGTGTCGGTGACAACTTGGGTCAAAAATTGGGGTATGACAATTAATAATCATCAAGCATACAAGTACGGAAATACACAAGTACAACCTCACAAATTCACCTATTTTACCAAGTATACAAGTCACCAATGAAAATATTCACCAAGCACATAAGCAAATATGACACTTGTCAAGTTATGCAATGCGCATAGACACGACTCTATATGCATGTGGTACCGGTCATCACCAAGGTCGTTACCTCAAGATACACATCTGTATCATTTTCATCGCCAATATGAATACAAAGTATTTGAGTCATCGCCAATATGGATATAAATATCCAGTCTTCGCCAATATGGATATAAATATCCGACTTATGAATGCATGAACATATGACCCGACAATGCACACGTTCATACAACAAATCAACAATCAACATCAACATTTTTTAATACATGCATACACCATCAAAGTCATCGTCATTTGCATGTAAGAATTCATCAACATAAATAATCATCATCATAATCATCACCATCAACAATCAACTTAGAGAACATAAGTTTTCAAAATCACCTCTTTCTTAAAATACGGACAACTAACCACATTCCGACATTCATCAAATTAAATACCCAATCGTTAAGTCATTCACATTCTAGCCTACTAACATGAATTCAAAACCTCATACAATTTATCCGACCATAAAGTAGTAATTTGACAAAGTTCGTTTATGTTTATGAAAATTAGCATTTTCCAATTATTCCCACAAAATCAAAGTAATCAAGTTCAAATTCCTCAACCAAGTGTATACACAATTCACACATAAGTGTAGTAGCGTATACATATACGTATCATAGGTCAATTTCGAGTAATTCCAAAATTCGCCTAAGTTCGTCACATTTTAACATTTTCCAAAATGTTTTCGTTTTCGAAACAAAACCAAATTAAAGTTCAAGTAAGCCATCCAAAATATTTTTATAAATCAAAGTTTCAATAAGCAACCTTAACCCCACCGTTTTCCCTTGAGAAAAACGACTTTCAGAAAATTCATGTTCTTGAACCATTTTCAAAAGTTTGGATCCGATTTCACAAAACCAAGTTCAAATCAAGTCATTTGATATTTTCAAAGGTTTAGAAGGCTTAAATACAGTTATGTACATCAAAAGAATCAGTTAAGTACCTCTAGCTTCTCAAATCCTAGCTTAGGCTTCAGTTTAGCTCCTAGCTCTTCAAACCCCAAGCTCTCTTCCTCTAGCTCCTCTTCTATCTTCTTGATTCACTTTCTCTCTCTACCTCTTATGTTTTTGTGGAAAAAATGAAGGCTTAACCTATTTCTCATAAGAGTTTGTTTATATGCCACCTCCTAATTGGGCTTGGTTTCTAATTGTCTTAATGCGCTCAATATTCTTACCAACTAATTCACCAAAGTTACTACTCATTTAAACCGTCAAAATAATGAATAACCATTGTCTCTAATTGTCTTAACGAATACCCCAACTCACTTTATTACTTGTTAAACGATTTGGTACACTTTCCATATCCGATCATCATGTACTAGAATAAAACATCATATATTAGGTTTGTGATTCATATTGATAACGGTGATTATGGATTTCTTGAATCCAACCTTCGTCTTTGATGAAAATTAACTTAGAAAACAATCAGTTATGTGTTGTCTACTCATGATTTAAGAAACTATATTTAAAAATCCTATCTAACCCTAACAATAACATTTGCGGCAAGATAACAAACTTATAATTTAACCTAGTTATAATTACGGCGTTACCGAAAGAAAGATTTAGAAATTACGAAGTTTCATACCTAAATTCATTAACTATAAGTGCTAAATAGGCAGCGGGAACTGCCATGAACAAGTTAAATTTGGCTTAGTCTTACCTACTAATACCTTACAAATCAATCTTCAAGATTACCAATATGGGTTCCAGTTGAAAAAGCATTAAAAACAGGTAAGGACGAGTTAAATCAGACACAATATAAAAATCATAATCGAATATATACTTTATTAATAGAATCCAACAAACAAAAAAGTGTTCATCTTATAACCCCAATTAAAAAGGTTTATTTTCTCATGGCAACAAACATTATAACAAAACAATATAAAAACATACCCTATAGAGGACAAGAGGAGGAAGAAATCATGCCTTGAACTTTGATGTTTAACCCTTGACTTGAACCGTTAGCTTTCTGAATGCGTAATAATGTGTACAAGAGTCTCTATTTATAGCTTACTTAGGGCTTAAGAGAAGAAAATTGGGCTTTTTGCACCGATCCAGCTTGAAAAACAAGCAAACTACTAATTTTGGTCGCAACTGGGCACAATAGTGCATGTTACTAGGAGAATGGGCGCTTGAGACCTTAGAAAATTCTTCCTCAGGTGCAGGGGCACATGATCAAGGCACAAGGGCAGCCTCTCTTCTGCGATTTCTTGTGTTTTCGTCCCGTTTTTCCATCTGGAAACTCCTATGAACTTGAAATGAATTTTCTTTACTTTGTATTGTCTTCAAATACCTTCTAGGAACCATTGGTCTTCAATTTCATATCCTTGATCCTTCAAGTGATGGCTTGATTTGTCGATTTATATGATTTCTCACTACAAAACGGTCAAAACACCTATGAAGTTGCATGATCTAGGAAAAAAGTGAATTACAACGACTCGAGAGAAAACAATTGAATATGTTCGTCAAACCATTGACAAAGATACCATAGCCAAAAATGTCATATGGTGCTCTATCATCACCTTTCTTTGTCTAAACTTTCTCAGACACGTTTAAAAATGATTCTACAACTGAAAAAATTAAGCGGGATATTACATTTTAGATAGGTGCTAATAACTTGACTTTGAAGCCTTACGTGAGGTTTAAAATAAAATATGGTACAGTTGAGCAATGGTGATTTTTGGCCTTGTTACTAATATGAATTTCCCGTTCTCCAGTTTATAAGAAATCAAGAAAATACAATGAGTATTAATTTCTTGATTTTAAACTATTCTTACTTTTGCGGGTCTTAATTAATCATATACCCTTGTATAGCTGTTAACAAAGCGTAATAGTCTAGTAATTTTGTTTGTGTTTGTAGAATGTATGAGTACGAGAATAAATAAATTACTTTTAAAAGAATTTTGAATACTTTTAATTCTTACAATTCTTTATAGTTAGAATTTATTGTCTTAATTATTATAAGTTTGACCATGAATATTGAAGGTAAAAACAATTCCCTTTTATGTAAGAATAATTAGGAATAAAATATGAAATCACTAAAACACTTTTTATTAACATTAAAAATAATCAAAAAGAATAAAGAGTTACCAAAAAATCGTAACAGGTTTTGTCTATAAATTAAGGCTTACTTGCAAAGACCAATCATTCTAAATATCCACAAGAACGTCATACACATACACATATTTAAATCAAAATGTTGGTGAAGAAATTTATTTCTCTTTCTATGGTTGTGATGGTTTTAGGTATGTTAGTAACAACATTGGATGCACGTCCAATTGATGATGTGAGTTGCACTTCGGCTCTTTTTTCCTTGTTGCCATGTCTGCCTTTTTTGCAGGGAGTTGGCCCTGCTACACCAACTAGTTATTGTTGTGCCGGAGCAAATGATTTAAATCAAAAGGCTAACACTACTCAGATTCGGAGGGATGTGTGCAATTGTCTCAAACCGGCTGCATCAAGATTCGGAGTTAACTCTGATAGATCTAAACAACTACCACAACTTTGCAACATTACTCTCAGTGTACCATTTGATCCAAGCGTCGATTGCAACACGTAAGTTTTTCTTCCAAACGCACACATATGCATACATTGTTTTTTAAAATGTTAAAAGTTATTTAATAATTGTTTTCTAAATGATATGAGTTAAAACGATGAACTCCTTATTTTCTAACCATACATCTCTCCTAGCAACGCACAAAGCCTAATTATTATTTAATTGCTTGCACATCTGTATTTTGTTCTAAGCTTCTTATTCTTTTCATTTTTGTGTAGGGTTCAATGATTCTACAATATGGGACTTGAAGACCGTAAAGAAACATCAAAGATTCACCAAGAGAACAATAAATGTATCAATAAGCAAAGTGACAAATTGTAACAACCATTTAATGTTGGTTTATTTTTCTGAATTTTATTAATAATTGAAAAAAATTATGTCATTACCATCTGTTTCATTCTTTTGAAGCTTAATACGTTGTTTCAGGAATTAAATCGTACAGAAAAAACTACGAACATATAATTATATATCTTTAATAAAATTGAATGATAACAATTCAATAAAAAATATTTAATTAATATTTACACTACCTTTATGAAGAGTTTTTACATTGTCAATCAATCCTACTCGTTAGATCGTTAAAAACATTTTACATTGTCAACCAATCACATAGAAATCATATATGTGACTTTAGTAGTATTTTTTTTTAAAAAAACAACTACTATTAAAGTCAGATATATGATTTCTATGTGATTGGTTGACAATATTAAATTTTATACACCAATAGTGTATCAAATTAAGCTCTAATGATTAAAAGTTCTTATGATTTAGTAGATTTTATGTAAATAAACTTAAATAAAATTATTATTTTTCAAACACTTTATCATGTCATTTTATTTTAACGTTTTATATGATACATAAAATATAGGCCAAGTTGTCTTGCCAAACAACAGGGACATAAATATTTAAATGCTAAATTACATCAAGGGTCATTTAAGTTTGAGATTTGTAACAAATAGATCCTTAAGTTATTTTGGTCATACATAAGTTTTTTAAGTTTGAGATTCGTAACAAATTGGTCACTTAAATTATTTTGGTTACACATGAGTCTTTTATGTTTATAAACGTTTTTAATTTAGTCTTTCTATTAACCAAACTTTACAAAAACGTCATATACAACAACTTTCAAATGGATATTACAACCACCACTATAGACCCTTTAAAAAAAACACACCACTATAGACAACAATTACACAAATTAATTTTTTAATAATAAATAACAAAATTAGTTTTATTAATATTTATTGATGGCTTTCTAAAATTTCTATAAATTTCATGATATTTAAATGTTTCAATTTATCAATAATTTTAAAAATCTAATATTTTATTTTAAAAATATACTTAATTGGAGTTAGATTTTTATAAAATTAGTATATTTTCTATCTTATAGTACTTTTAAAACTATTAATCTTTACATTATTAGAAACTATATAAATATGTCACAAATGAAAAAAAATTATAATATTAACTAATAATATCCTTCCATATCACCAAACAAGGAATTAATAGAAGATATCACAATCCGTCTATCTTTGTTGATTAAATGATATATTATAACTAATGAGATCACACAACAAAAGTAAAAATAAAAATAAAAAATCATATTAATCAACATCACTCATAGATCTAAGACAATTTTTTTTTCATTGAGCATGATAAAAATATTTACATATTTCCATTTTGAATATATTAGTCAAAATATTTTAAAACTACAATCATAATTTGACTCTCAATTAAGGTTTATATTTAAAGGTTTTCCACAACCTTTTAATTTATTCATTTTATTCTTATCAAAAAAGGAAAATTTACTCTTATGAGTACTTATTTTTGAAGAATTAATCAATGAGATTTCAGATAGGTGCATTCTACCTAGTACAAGGCGTACTAGAATAGAACACCGAGTCACAACAATTTACACTTCGAAACATGAAAGAAAAAGCAGCTAAACAATTAAACATTGCCCAAATAAGAGAAAGAGCTTAGCCACCAATTATGATAACCTAAAGCCATATGAACATGTATTGCATTTAGTTAACTCACGCTACTTGTTATTTAGTCTCCCATATGAACATGTATTGCATTTACTTTAAGTAACTCACTTTTTTTAAATTTATTTATATACAAATTATTTTATTTACGTTATTCTAATTTATTTATTTACGTTATTCTAATTTAAATTATTTTTTTTTTATTATATTTTATTTATTTACTATACTCAAATTATTTTATTTACGTTATTCTAATTTATTTATTTTATAATTTATTTGTTCACTTTATTCTAATTTATTTATTTTTTAAATTATTTGTTCACTTTATTCTAATTTATTTACTTTATTAAAATTAATTTATTTACGTTATTCTAAATTATTTATTTACTTTATTCTAATTTATTTATGCACTTAAATTAAATATTGATTCGAATTTATTCATTAAATAAATACATTTATAAATAAAAGGAAATGAACTAAATCAATACATATAACAACATCTCATTTTATTAATAGAATCCATACAATAATTGATACATTTATTCGAATTTACTAAATAATCTACTTTTTTTCTTTTTACCCTCTTGGATTAAAAAGTTCTTTTTACCCTCTTGGGGTAAAAAGTGACCAGCCTTCTTGGGGCAAAATAGTGACCAGCCTTCTTGGGGAAAATATATCATCAACCCTTGGGCTAAATTTAATTTTGTTTCTTTTTATACCCCCAAGAAGATTCTTTTTATCCATAGTAAAAAGTTTTTAGGGTAAAAAGAAGCAAATTTAATTTTATCCCAAGGGTTGATCACTTCCCCAAGTCGGCTACTCACTATTTTGCACCGAAGAAGTCTGATCACTTTTGTCTCCAAAAGACTATTGAATGAAAAAAGAAAGAAGAGAAATAGAGGGAGAGAGTGAGAAGGGAGAGAAAGTGATATGGTGTGAGGAAATAGGGAAGTATGGAGAAGTATTTTTAGGTGGGAATGTAGGTTATAACCACCATAAATATGGTCAAAAAAACGTGTAAAGGTTGTAAATAGGGATGAGAATAGGCCAGACCGACCTACATGGGTCTACGGCCTAGCCTACGACAGGTCAGGTCAGGGCAGACTTTTTTTCTTAAATAGAGAAGGCCTAGCCTTTTTTAGAAGCCTATTTAACTTAAAATGTCAGGTCGCAGCCCATTTAAAAAGCCTAGGGCGACCTATTTAAGTAAATATGAATAATATTATTTATTATTATATTATATTTTGTATTTTGAATTAAAATAAAAATTTGTTAACTTTTTCAGTAATTTAAACTTATTAGTATACATTAATTTTTTGCATATTTAAATGTATTATTATAAACTACAATTGAAATCTAATACAATATATTGTCAAATTCCCTAAAAACTCATACTGATTATCAAAAGAGAGTTTAATCTAATTGATATATTAGTTCGCTAGTCTATTTAAACTTAGATCACATTGCTTATTTAAAGATGTTTATATGAAATAGGCTTTTAAACAGGCTAGCAGGCCATATCAAACTTTCAGAAGGCCAGACTCGAGCCTAAAAAGTATGCCTATGACAGGCCGCAGGTCAGGCTCAGGCCTTTAAACAAATTGGCAGGTCAGGCTCAGGCTTTGCAAAGCCTAGCTCGGCCTAGCCTATTCTTACCCCTAGTTGTAAAAAACGTGTAGATTGAATGTTGAAAACCTGACCACTGTCCAAAAAACGTGTGTTCTTGAGTTCAGACCATCGGCCAACCTGCGTGAGTTAACTCGCGCACAGACCAGTGGTGCGTGACTTAATTAAGTGACGCAAAACTTATAAGGTACGTGAGTTAAGTCACACGCGCGAGCAAAATGTGCAGGGGGAAGAGCAGAATTCTTAAGAGTATGGGGCATTTTAAAATTTTATTTTTTTAAGTAGTGAGGGCCCAAGCCCACATCATGGTAAACGTGGGTCTGTCCCTACGTGCACTAAATGATATGCAAAATTGAGCACCACAATTTAGAACTACCTGCCGGATAACCAAATTGAATAAAGTGGTCGACAATACTTGAGGGGTGGACCGAATCATACTGAAGCCACTGACGAATGAAAACCCAAATAGCATTGAAATAGTTACGGTCCATAAAAAGATGGTTTAATGTCTCAAAAACGCCGCAACCGCCGACACAACCTAGAATCATTAGTAATAATTCCCCTTTGAAGTAAGTTATCCTTGGAAGGAATTCGATTTTAAATAAGACACGAAACAATAATCGACATCATCAAAGGAATCTCCTTCTTCGAAATCAGGTCCAAAATATATGAATGATCTCTAGGATGGGTGGTAGCAAGCAATTGATAAGCTCCTCTGACTGTATAACCAGCAGCAGTGTCTAATTGCCATTGCCAAGGATCCATAGTGTCAACCTGCAAAACAATGTTATGGAGAAAAGCCCTACACTCTCCTCTTTGATGTTGGGAGTCTTCGAGGGATGAATATTGATGTTAAACTTCTTCAAGATGATCAGGTCTCTAACAGAGGAATTAGAAACTCTAGAAGTGTTGTTTCATGAAAGAGCTATTGCATAAGTGATACTATTGATTGTTGTCTTCCAGTGAGAAGTTTTGTCCTAATTGTGTTGATGATGTTAATAATTGAAACTTACATAACAATCTTGTATTGAGGTGACGAACATCTATCACACAAAGTCCAAATATCTGCAAGAGATTGAAAATGCAAGGTGGTGTCTAGGATGGAGGCAAGCCAGCACCACACCTTGAAGCAAAGCCACGCTCAAAGAATAGATGAAAAGAAATTTGAGTGTTTTGTGTTAGTATAGCTTTAGCACCACATCTTATATCTTTACTATTCTCTTTTTTATATATTCTTTTTACATGTTCTCTCTTTTTTATTATTTGGATTATCATAAAGATATTATTAATTAAATAAAATCCAGTATCATTTGAAAATGATGGATAAATACAAGGGTAATGCACTAATGCTCATTATCATGGAGAATTAAAAAAAAACAAAACACTCAAACTAATGTGTTCCGTAGATTTTTTGTTTCTTTATTTAGTACCCCCTCTGGTCAACAAAAGTTAATGTATCTAGTTCTAAATTTAGTCTAAATACATCAACTTTTGTTGACTCAACTTTCTCTTATAAATAGAACCAGAGGGGGTACAAAATAGCATTACTCTAAATACAATAATTTCACCACGAATAATGCTTAATCTCGCGATATATTTTACAAGGAATTTCTCTCAAAATAAAAAAAAAATTTACAAGGAATTTTTCACTGGGCATACTTTTTCAGCTTCTCTCTACTGAAATTATACCTTCTCAAAAGTAACCAACTTCCCCAAATTGTTTCGCATGAAACGATCTAGCCTCCGTTCCTCAGCTTCTCCATGATCATGATGACCATTTGCAACCTGCTCGTTGGCTTGAGCCAACACTTGCACCATTGCAGCCAAGGCCTCTGCAATTGCCGCATCATCTCTACCACCAGCCATCTCACTTCTACACAAAACCCAACCAACAAATAAGAACGAAAAAAAATAGAACAAGTATCGATGGTATCTCAACACCATTTGCATACAACAGGAATAATCACCCAGTGCTGGCCCGAACCTGACCAACCAGGCTCTGATACCAACTTAGGCGAATTTATTTATAGGGACCAAAAAGATTTAACCCTTCTTTTAAAGTTATATCATGGCAGGCTAATGACTACCAATGAAAGATAATGAAGGGGCATGAAGTATAATGGTATTTCTTCTAACAAATACCAGAATCCGTTATGTATACTCTTCGAGATTGAAAGGTTGTCAATGATTTCTGGACTAGCATTATTGATCCCAACGAGCGGAGTAAATTATTTAGTCTTGGTTTGAATAATTGGATTGGTTGGAATCTTTCCTCTAATAGTGTTATGTTCAATTATGTACTCATTTTTATAAAAAAAATATGAAATTTCATGAATCTGTTAGCATTAGAAAACCGAATATCTACTGATGCATCAAATATCTGTTAAGGTGAAACTGTAGTTTGGTTCAATATGATCAAATTTTTAGTTTTATCACAAACAAATTTAAAATATCAAAAATTTCATTTACTTCGGGTAATTAATTGATTTGTTCCTTGTTAACTTGTATGCTACTTCATTTAACTAAAAAAAAATAGATTTATAGTAAAAGTATACAATTATATTCTGCAGGATATGATTCGAAATGTATTGGAGATAAGAGAAACACAAGTCAGAGAGGTTATGACACCTCTTGTTGATGTAGTTGCAATTGATGCAACTGCAAGTCTTTTAGATTTTCAGACCTTGTGGCTTTACATGGACTTTCTTCATTTTAGCTTTTTCCACTGTATTAACTATATTATGGTATGTTCCTAGGGTACCTGTCTTCAAAAACGGCATTGATAATACAATTGGTATTGCATATGCAAAAGATATACTGTCTTTTCTCCAGAAGGTTTGAAAATTTACTCCTTTACATTAAATAGTTTGCCAATTAATTTTATGTTCTAATCTTATAATTTGCATAATTTAATTTTTTTTTTAATGTGTGTAATTTTGCAGGGTGAGCCCCTAGATACTACTCTTGTTCAAGAGTTGGCTCACATGCCTGTGTATTTTGTGCCAGGTAGCTTAATTTCTATCTTGAATACATGCAGAAATCATTTTGTTATTACTTTTTATGGTTAAATATGTTTGTAGTTCCTACAAAATTATAAGTTTTCAAGTTTTGTCCCTAATTCCGTATTTGCATTTTATAGGGACTATTTTGGAGGACTAAAAGTATCCATCTTTTGTAAAAAAAGTTTTTAAAATAAGGACCATTCTTACAAACTACAATATCATGGAGGACAAAAATTACCATTTAAATTTTATAGGAACTAAACTTGAAAACTTGTGATTTTTGAGCGACTAAACATATTTAACCCTACTTTTATGGCTAGTGTTACATGGTTATGCCCCTTCATCAGCAGGGATTAACTGTATGAACCTCTTTTGTATCATCATGGAGTAACTTTTTATTTTTCATGTTCATTAAGAGGCAACTTTTATTCTACAGAATATGCAAGGCTTGGGGAATTTTTTTAAAATTAAAACAGCCAGATATAAAGGTAGTTGGTTGTCGAATTTGAAGTTTTGATATTATCAAAAACCAAAACCAGTTTCTATGTTGTGGTTTCTGTTTTTAAAGTTGTGAACCTTACATCTAATCATTGATTTTGCAGATTCAATGTCTATTTGGGTGTTTGGTTTGCAAAACAGTAAGTGCTGGACAGAACAGTACAAGACAGAACAGCACAACACAAGGCAAAACAGTACATGACAAATTCTAATAGCATTGAATAATTTTCTTTGTTTTATATGATTTTTGGGGAACGAAATGTTATTTTAGTATTTTAGACAACGTGTACGTGGGACAAAAAGTTGTGCTGTGGTTTGGTGAGGGACAAAAATATCAGTTTTTGTCCTGTCCCTTGCCTCCAGTTTGTCCTGTATCTGAAACATTTTTATAACTGAAGTTGTTATATCCTGTCCTTCATTTTTTAGCAATTTTCGATTTAAGAAAGTTCACATGGCCGTTGTTTGTAACGAGTATGGTGGAACTGTGGGAGTAAGTCAACACCATTTTGGAGCTCAACTATGTTTGAATTGATGGTATAGGGTGAAACAAGCTAGTTAAATTTTAAAAATACAGGACATCACTGCCATAACCCAAAAGCTCAACGAGAATAAGGATCGCACCTGAATCACGGAAGTTGTGTGCTTGTAGTCTAACAGATCCCATATCACATAAGCAGCTGCTACTTTAGCTTTATCATCGCCTAGTATAAAAATTCTAACCAAGTGACCAACAATTTCAACAGCATTCGCCTCTGCCACACCCAATATATAAAAAACTTCCTTGGCTATCTCCTTACCGGAATCATTGGGATCGGATCCTTGAAGAAGCTCAGCGTAAAGAGGTATAGCTCCAGCTTCAGCAACATGTCTAATGTAATCAACATTACTCCATACCACCACACCAAGAGTATTACCAGCTACAAGTTTTGCAGCATTATCTCCAATGCGGAACAACTCCATAAGCACAGGAATCACTCCCAATTCAACAAGCATGTGCCTAGCTTCTCTTGAAACACCAAGCAATCCGATTGATTGACATGCATTTCCCCTCGAAATCATGCTTCCAACACCAGCAGCCTCAACAATAAAACAAAGAGCTCTTAACCTAACAAGTTCCATCCCAACTTCTCTCTCAAGCGCGAACGCACTCAAAAGCTAAAACAAATACAATCTAACATCGGTATTGTAAGTATTCATCAAACAGATGATAATTTCTAAACCACCATTAGCTGCAACAACTGTCGTACTTGTATCACAAAAAGTTACAACAGCCAACTAACATTCTATCAGTACTTTTTGCATATTTCCCTCGGCACGAGGCAACAACCTTATCAAAGAATGTGCAACACCATGTTCACCCATTTCAATAGCCAAACTACCATCACCTCTGCAAGCAATACACTTCAAGCAATAAACAGTAGCCTCTTGAAGTAAATCAGGAGCAGAATCACTTGCAATGCTATGAGCAAGAATCTCAGTGAAAATTTGTATGAAGCTAGACTATACATGTTCTTGTACTAGTTTAGAGTGATCTGCTAGCATAAGAATAGCTTTAATTTTCATAGGTTTGGTTCCTGAAGTTAAAACATTCTCACAGTTCTTTAGAACAACTTCCCTATTAAGGTTCGCCATTTTACCACTTTCACCCCGTTCCATTCTTTTCTTCCAATCTCTTGATTCAAGCCTAATTAAATTCAATGAGCAACAATTTGGAACAAAAATAATAATTTAGGCATAAAGGGTTCGTTTGATTTGCTAAAAGACAGAATAATACAATACAAAATAACACAGCACAAAGTAAAACAACACATGACAAACTTTTATGATATTGAACAATTTCGTTTTATACGATAGTACGATGTTTGGTGGACAAAAAGTTATTATGGTATTTTAGGGTTTGTTTGGGAGTTTGGAGGAGAGGGGACGGGAGGAAAGGGCTTTGGAGATGGGAAATATAGAGGGAAATGGATAAATCTTTCACATTTTTTTGAAAAGAGTGTTTTTTCAAATAATGATAAACTAATGCTTATGATTCACATATTTTTAATACAGTAGTGATATCCGTACGAGGCATTTTTCCGTATAAAATGCGGGAGTGTGTCTTAACATTAAGCATTATTCTTTTTAATGTTAAAATATTATAACAATGTAGAATAAATTTGAAAAATTCATATAAACCCCCAAAACTCTTATGCAATACAACTTTTTAGTTCCCCAACCGAGGAGGGTTTTATATCATGAAAAAAAATTAACCCCCAAAGCCCTCCCCTCCCAATGTACCATATTTCTTCCACTTGCTCCTCCCTTTTTTCCAAAACTCTTGCCTCTCTTTCTCTCCAAACTTGCAAACAAACCCTTAGGATGTGTTTGGATTGAGGGTTTAGGAGGGGAAAGGAGGGGAGAGTTAACTTTTCTTTTTTAAATTACGGACTATATAACATGTTTTTTTTAAATAAATCAAGTGTGATTGAAGTATTATATGATCGTTTATTATGTTAATATGTTAACTTTTTAACAAATATTCCATAGTGTTTGTAATTTAAAAATGAAAACTAAACCCTCCCCTCTCTTCCCCGCCTAAACCCTTCATCCAAACACACTTTTAGTGAATTTATACTTGGAACAAAAAGTTACTGACAGACAAAAATATTTCAATTTTTGTCTTGTTAGTGGCCCCGGTTTGTCCGGTCCTTATAATATTACAATAAAACACAATAGCTATCGTATCCAATCCTTATTCCTTACCTTTTAGCCTATCAAAAGTACCAAAACAGAAATTTGAAAATATTCTAAAATAAAAAAAGAAATAAAACATTATACATTAATATATATAAAAAATATATATATAGAAAATACAAAGGTAGATACACGTTTGGAATGTACAAAAAAAAAAAAGAAAAAAAAATCCCTT
>Ga0228710_1008150_pt1 | contig 15139 bp, 11 predicted proteins | sample MedpolnodulmetaG_FD_177995 | JGI IMG/M metagenome (GOLD analysis project Ga0228710, IMG submission 177995) | Root nodule microbial communities from Medicago polymorpha collected in Santa Monica, California, United States - pink nodules | ecosystem: Host-associated > Plants > Roots > Nodule...
TGATTAGGACTATTTTGTTAACTATCGTAGAACTAGAAAATCATTCGTAAGAAATAGGTACAGTCTACCAATTAGGAAAACACTAGAGGATTCGACGGACCTGATCTCATCTTTCTCTAAATCTTCTTAATCAATCTTATTTAAGCTACTTGATTGCTTGACTTAATCAATCAAGCTAAACCAACCGCCTAGTGGCAACTAAAAAGAAACTTTATACATCCTTCTTAATAACGCAATTAAATTCTTGAGATTAAAATCAGTCCTTGTGGGAACGATATTTTTACTACTTCGATAGTTTTAGTACACTTGCTAAAAGTCTATCACTGACAAAAGAGCATTCTTGCCTAGAATTAAATTAAAAACAAATGTGAGTTCAGGACTTCCCTTTATGCTTAGTAGAAAACAGTTTTCCGTTAGACTAAGTTTTGCAATTACCATAAATAAGTCACAAGGGCAGACCATTCCCAATGTCGGAATCTATCTTCCACGATATGTTTTCAGCCATGGTCAATTATATGTAGCTTTATCAAGAGAAGTTTCTCAAAATTCAACAAAAGTTCTCATTAAAGAAGGGAAAATAGAAGGAGAAGATGAAGATTTTACAAAAAACGTAGTTTTTAAAGATATTCTTTTATCGCAATCATAACAATGTTTCTTTTACATAACATCTCATTTATACATTTATTAGAATAACCAATAAATAATCATTATTTTATATGCAGACAAACTAAAATATGTTTAGTTCAAAGATAATTTTGTTATATGTCTTGACAATATTTTGTTTATAAATCAATATATCAATAATTTCCATTAATATTTTAAAATTTTTAATCAAAATTATACAAACAAACATAATAAAATAATCACATGCGTTAGTACCCGTCTGTCCGCTAGTGGTTGATAAATATAGCTACATCTTTTCTCAATCTTATTGAGTAAGATAACATATACACTATATAAATAGGTTTTCACTGGAAATAAAACAATGTTGCTTACTAATCCTGTGGTGCTCATATTAGGAAATAATATTTGTTTGAGGTAAATAAATGTTGCAAAGTGAAAAGAGAGAAGGATGTATGAGACTGGTGAAATATCAGTGAACAAGTAACTTGCAAGTTCTTAACAGGAATATAAATGGGCAAGGAGCTAAACACAAAAAAGAATAAGTTCTTCTTTTGGTATTAACCTTCTCTTTATTTATCATTTTTGAACTTCGCCTTTATTTGATTATTCATCTTCAGTCACATCAACATCATCTGCAATTTTTTAATTTTATAGTCTGCAACTCCTGCTGCAGTGATGAAGAATATGAGTGAAAGCTATAAATGAATGAGAGAAAGGAAACAAAGCTCTACATTGGATTTGGCAAGTATCGATATTTTAAAGTAAATGGTCTACCTTTGTGTTTAGATATTTAGCTATTGATTTGTTGATGTTGATTATGTTTTAGTTTGAGATATTTTTACTATGTTAGTAAAAAAGAAGGTACTGATTTGTTGCATTTGAGTTTCGGGTTTTCATTGAGCATGCCAAATGGAATCCATGAAGGAAATAATAAATCTCAACTCCTATTTTGCTCTTTTCTCTTTCTTGGTGACAATTGTTCTTCCCCACTACACATAAAAGGATCCTCTCCTCGGTGTCAAAAGAGTGGGAGTGAGATTGAGAATGAGAAGAGAAGAAAATCATGGAGTTAAGAAATACTACATCAACTCCTGTCCTCCGAATCTTCTTCGTCTCCATTGGTTCGTCTCCAGTCATGCATTATGAAGTGATCTATTTTAAAACTTGAATTAATACAATCTTGGCAAAAGATGGAAATAAAATAGATTAACTTAACTTTTGGAGTCAATAATGTATAGTAAGTGATTCAGTGTCCTCTCGGTTTATTACCACAAAGTATTAAAATAAGTTTCAAGTTCTTTAAAAATAGAGTTTACACTTTGCACGGTTTAGGATAGGAATTTGAGAGGAATTCAAAACTTGGTACGAGACTACAGTTAGATGCTATAAGGTTATGTGGAAGGGATGATAAACTAACTATTGAGATGGTTATGATATAGCTTTGAAATTTAACATGCATTATGTTTTTTTCCAGTTCTGCCAATATTTTTGTCTGCTACATATATTTTGGTCTTCACATAATAGTGATTTAGAAAGTTTAGATATAGTTGACACTATGAGTTGTATGAACTTATCCAATTGTGTATATATTTTAAAAAACTTTTCAGGTTGTTAAGGTTGTTGATTTTGGTGTAGCTTATGGTATAATGACTGGAAAGACCAGAACATATCGGTGGATGGCTCTGGAGGTCTGTGTATATATATAAGTATTTCCATAGGGTTGGTTACGTCTAAATTTATTAAATGTATATTTTTATATGCCCACATTGCGTCATCTAATTTCTTAGACCAATTCTTCCTATTTGACGCAACTGTCATCTCTAGGATCTGTTTCAATTGACGGTTTGAAACTTCTACTTGACCACTGGTTTGTGGGTGATAAGGAGTTGCAATTTTATGCTTGATGTTATATTTTTCAAGCACAATTTCAAGAAAATTATTGCAAAAGTGCTTCCCCCATCACTGATCAAGACTCTAGGGGTTCCAAACCTAGTGAAAATATTCTTCTTCAAGAAGTTGACGACAATTTTGACATCATTAGCAACACAAGGTATCGCTTCAACCCATTTGGTGACATAGTCAACAAACACAAGTATATGAAGATAAGAGTAAGAGGAAGGGAATGATCCCATAAAATCAATGCCCCAACAATCAAAAGGTTCAATCTCAATGATTCTTGTTAGGGGCATCTCATTCCTCTTAGAAATGTTACCAGTCATTTGGCATTTATCACACCGTCTTAGAAAATCCTGGCAATCCTTAAAAAGGATGGGCTACCATAAGCCACTTTTCAAGATTTTTGCAGTGGTTCTTTCTCCACTATGGTGGTCTCCATAAGCTGAGCTATGGCAGTGCCACATGATGCTATTAGCCTCCTCACCTACAACACAACGTCTAATCAAACCGTCAGTGCTTACCTTAAACAGATAAGGATTATCCCACAGATAGTGGTTTGCATCCTTGAAGAACTTTCTCTTTTGATGCCACTCCAAGTCATCCGGGACGATATTACCGGTCTTAAAGTTCGCCATGTCGGCAAACCATGGCCTTTCTCCAACCGTAAACAGCTTTTCATCCGGAAACTCGGCCATGATGACCTTCTCTTTGTTAGTCACCTCACTGTTCTCTAGCCTTGAGAGATGGTCAGATACCACGTTCTCAACTCCCTTCTTATCACGAATTTCAAGATCAAACTCTTGTAACAAGAGGATCCACCTCAACAGTCGAGGTTTTGAATCCCCTTTTGTTAAGAGATACTTGAGAGCTTCATGATCTGTAAAAACAATGACTTTGGAGCCAATTAGATAAGAACGAAATTTTTCCAATGCAAAAATTACTGCAAGCAATTCCTTTTCAGTTGTGGAATAGTTAACTTGATTTTCATTTAAAACCTTGCTTGCATAGTAAATTTCATGGATATTTTTTCTTCTTTCGTTGGCCTAAGACTGCACCAGCATCATAATCACTTGGATCGCACATAAGTTCAAAAGTTAAATCCCAATTTGGTGCAATGATTATTGGTGTAGTCACCAACTTGTTTTTAATCAAAGAAAAAGCATCTAAGCATTCAGAATCAAAATTAAAATAATTTTCTTTGACTAAGAGGTTACAAAGGGGCTTAGCTATTTTTGAAAAATCCTTTATAAAACGCCGGTGGAAACCAGCATGCCCCAAGAAACTCCTTACTCCTTTAACATTAACAGGAGGGGGAAGTTTCTCTATAACCTCTATTTTGGCTTGGTCCACCTGGATGCCCTTCCCACTTATCTTATGCCCCAAAACTATATCCTCAGTTACCATGAAATGACATTTTTCCAAATTTAAAATGAGGTTAGTTTCGGTGCATCTTTAAAGGACATCATCTAGGTGAAACAAACATTGATCAAAAGACTTACCAAACATAGAGAAGTCGTCCATAAATACCTCAAAGTTCTTCTTTATCATGTCTGAGAAGATGGAGAGCATACACCTTTGAAAGGTCGCCGACGCATTACACAACCCAAAGAGGATTCTCCTATAAGCAAACACACCAAATGGACAAATGAAGGCAGTATTTTCCTTATCTTCCGGAGATACCACAATCTGATTGTACCCCGAATACCCATCCAAAAAGAAATAAAAGGTTTGGTCAGCCAACCTCTCTATCATTTGATCCATGAATGGTAATGGGGAGTGATCCTTCCTTGTTGCTTAGTTCAACCTCCGGTAATCTATACACATTCTCCAACCAGTGACGGTACGGGTGGGTATCAATTCATTTTTTTTCATTAGCCACCATCGCCATTCCACCTTTCTTTGGTACCACATGAACATGACTCACCCAAGTGCTATCTGAGATAGGGTAAATCATACCCGCATCTAGAAATTTTAGTACCTCCTTCTTGACCACCTCCTTCATTGTCGGGTTTAGTCTTCTTTGTGGTTGGACAACAGGTTTGTATTCAGCCTCCATGTGTATTTGGTGATTGGTGTGCATTGGTGAATTGTGTATTTGGTGAAATTTGGTGACATGTGAAGATGTGTACTTGGTGATGTTTGTTATTTTTGGTGATACTTGTACACTTGGTGATTTTAATTGATAACGTTTATTTTGGTGAAAATAATGAAGTGTGAATTATATGTATGTGATTGAATGATCTCTTTGGTGACCATAATTTCCTTGCTTATACCTTTGAAATGATAAATAATATTTGTCGAGTTAATCATGCTAAATGACGAATAAGGTGAGTAATTCTTATATTGATTGATGTTGTTAAGTGACGTACCTTGTTGATGATTTGATTGAAGGATGAATATGCTTGATGTGCTATGATAGAATTGTGATAGCATGATGTGTATGGAATGGGGGATAATATTCATGAGATGATAGTATTCTAGGAGGGATAAGTATGTATATGTGTTATGCATGAGATCCTTGAATGCTTATGTTTGATTTTGTTTAATTGTGAATTATGAACTAACCTCAGTGGTTGTTTGGTTGACCATCTTCCTTATCCGTATGGATGGGTAGACGGTGTGCATGAATAGTTTGCTTTGCTTTTCTTTGGTGAGTTTGTTGAGGATAGCTTGGATTCTACCTCGTTTACTGCATTTCGGTGTCTTAGACTTTAGGGCTCTGATTAGGGGTTAGTCTTTGATGTTTAGCTTTATTTTGTCTATTGGAGATTTTTGAGATTACGTATAATGCTTACATGAGTTGTATGATATTATGGCTACATGGAGACTTATTTATGTGGGATGACTGTGGAGATATTTTATTTAGGTGTTGATGTTATTATGTTGTATTCCGCTGTGACGTTTTGAGATAATTGTTAATTATGCATGCATGGTGATTTATTGAAGATGTAACATCTAAATTCTTGATGTGCCGTATCATTAGCGTAAATTATCGCTTTGAGAGTTTAGGGTGTTACAAAATACGTAGGAGGACGTGTACTCTTACGTGGGTGTGGATTCATTAACGGTAAAATTATCTCCAAAATCCTTTGGTACCACATGCATCTAGAAGAGTCTACAACATTGCATGCATTTAATAATTGTTGAGTCAAGCCTTGTGGGAATTGGTGTATATGTGCATTGGTGGACTTTGTTGATGATTGTGAGTAATTGAACAAGACTCTAATTGTATACATTAATTGATTTTGCTTGTATACTTGTTGGATTATGATGATGTTGAATTTATTAATCATGTGAAATTGAATTATGTTAATCACTTCATTTGATTATGTTTAATTATGAATTGTGAATTAACCCCTAGTGGTTGTTTGGTTGACCGCCTACCTTATTCTTATGGATGAGTAGAACACGTGCATGACTAGTTTCTAAGCTTGGTGAGTTGCAGGACTCGTTTATTGTCTTTGGTGTCATAGACCCCTGACCAGCGGCCTGGTCTATGTTGGTCTATATGACCAATAAGGTGCACTTTAGGGGGGGGGGGGGGGGGGGGGGGGTGAATAGCTCTTTTAAAAAGTTGTGCAAAATTATAACAAAGCGATTTGAAATGTTTTGACTAATTGAAAACAAGCTTGAACAATCACAACAATTACAAAAAGTTAAAGATTATGTGTCAATGAGATTTACAATAGAATTGAGAAGTTCACAATGTAAATCTTATTACAATCAATTAATCAAATATTAATGAATCTTGACAATTCTCAAAACTAGACAATTTCAAATCCAAACTTAAAGTGAAATATAACAAGCTATCAATCAAAAACACAAAGTATATGCAGTTGATGAATTGTATAGGAATTGAAACTAATTGATCCAAGCACAATAGTAAAACCTAACTCAAGGAGTTAAATCAATTTTTATCAAAAATCACTTAGATCAACTATCAATTTTATACAATATCAATTAATCAATCAACATACACAATTCACGAATATTAAAGAGGATAAGGAAAAGAGAACGACATCGATATTTTTATAGTTGTTCACCCTTTCATCCTTGCTTCAGGCTACATCAACTATTCTTGGTGAAAAACGTCTCCACCAAGGTCATCCACTAATAGTAACAATGTTGAATACAAATGTGATTACAAGAGTTCCTTGGAACAATCCTTGTTCTTCAACCCCTATGTAAGCACTCCCTCAATCTTCAAATAACTTTTGAATTTGGTGCTTTTTGAATCTTGGAATTCTTAATTACCCGTGCACCCCTTCGAACTCTTCACTCAAGTCTTCACTCAAGAACAATTAGAAAGACCCCCAAGCCCTTTGGAGGTGGAATGAGATTTGATTTAGTCCAACTAATCTCCTTGAAAAAACCAACTTACAATCCCTACTAGCACCCTAGAAAATCAATATGACTCAAAGCATAAAGTGATTCTAAGAAAAAGTGTTTAATCTTGAAGAATTTATGAACAATGAGTTTTTGAGACCTAGGGAGAATAGATCAAAATGATTCAATAGTTTGTTGGAACAAATGTGTTTGACATTACCCTTTTGATGATAACAAGGTACTAAAAATGTCAATTGGATATGCTAATATTTGTTCAAGTGTGCAAGACTATAGACAAAAATTTGAGTGTCTTTATATCAAGCATAGGTTTTGGAAGAACAAATGAGAGCAATGGAATTTACAAAAGAAGCTTATGTTGCAAGAAAGCATCTAAAGAAAAGAGCGTCTGAAGATCATCAGAAGCTGAAGACTGGAAGCTAAAGTTTGTTAAAGTTGTTATTCTAAATGCTTATGGCTGAAGAAGGGATGGAAGCCTGGAGCAACGGATAATTCGAGAGGACTTTGAAGGCATTTGATGCTTATCCACTGAAGAGCGCAGGAAAAGGTCAATAGTACAATTGTACAACCACTACTCCACTACTTCATTCTTCAAGTCTGCTATAGTACAAGAATACAGATGCACCTACGCTGGTTATGCTCTATACATTGAATGGATTTGAAATTGTTCCTTCATAGGACAAAACCAAATCAAGCAACAAATCATTGATGATTTGATCAAGCTTCACAACGACTCTTCTGATGTGCTGGCAATTTCCAACATATTTCTCACACCTCTATATAAAGGAGTGAAGACCTGAAGATTGGAAAGACTCTTACAACAATTTTACAAGTGCCAAACCTATGCTGAAATTGTTCTACATCAAAGTTCACTTAGAATTTCTTAACAACTTTCATATCTTAGAAATTATAGAGTCTTAAGAGTCGTATCTGATTTGTATTGTGAACACCACTGATTGTATATCAAGTGTTCAAACTCAAAGATTTTCTTTGTAATTTTGTTTGAATAGAAGTCTCTTGTTTTTGTGCTTGAGCATAGGAAGTCTCTTGCAGTTGTGCTTGAGCATAGGAAACTTCTTGCTTTTGTGCTTGAGTAGTTTAAGGTCTCTTGCTTTTATGCTAGAGCAATTGTAATCATATATTGATTTTAGTGAACTCTCCTTGGAAGTGCAAGGGGGGGTGGACTACTTCTGGATTGTGGAAGGAACCACTATAAATTGATGTGTCTTTCTTCTCTCTCTCTCTCTCTCTCTCTACTTATCCGCTCCATATAGACTCTGAACATTACATCAGAATCTGAACTCTATCAGGTTCTGACCAATGATTTCAGTTTTAGGAGAAGAAAAAGCTAACACAATCCAACCCCCCTTCTTGTGTTTTTTCTCACCTTCATAGTTTGGGTGTTATGAGGAAGTGTATATATAGAAAAGGGTGGCAAGTCCAAAATTTTGGCCAAAAACAACATAGTGAATCGATTCAGTAATTGTGTGAATCGATTCAGACAGCTAAATGACAAGCAGGATGACTATGAAGATTGATACACATCAGACACCTTTTGAATCGATTCAAATGTTCCCAGATGAAGATTGATACGATTCAAATCCTTATGAATTGATTCAACCAGAGTCAAAAAGTTTTCATGATACGATTCAACATAATTTGAATCGATTCATGTGATGCTATTTAGGAAAACTGTGAATCGATTCACTGTGATACTATTCAGGAAAACTGTGAATTGATTCACTGTGATGTTATTCATGAAAAATTGGCTTGATTCAAGAGAAGTGGCACAAGGAAAATGGACAGAAAAAATGTTTGATATGAATCAATGAATCATGAATCGAATCAAGCAATTCGTGGAAGGATTTTCCTATACACGACAACACACAAGACATCAAGGAATCATATGGCACAATGAGGCTTGGTTTGCTAGGTGCTTTAACATAGTTCTAAGCTAATATACCAAAACAAAATAATCATCAAATAAAACATCTAACTAACATCATCTAAGATCCTCTAACTAACATCATCAAAAGACAACCTAAAGCTAAACAAGCTTCATCCTATTCCCACCCATACTCTTCAGAATCATCTTCATAGACTAGGAAACAGAATAGCCTTTCTGTTGGTTGGGTTAGCAAAACCATCACAACCATAACATTGAAGAGCTTTTCCTTGGTTGGGTTGTTCTTTAGCTTTAGTCTTTATCTGAGAATCACTATTTTTGCCAATGTCAGACGAGATGTTCTTGACATTAGGTCTACGTCTTCTATCCATTCTCTTTAGTATATTGTTAAATTGTCTTCCAATAAGCACCATCACATCTGATATTCCTTCATCAGTCTCCAAGTTACCTTGAGTTTGATCATCACTAGTGTTGGACAAAAAGACAATGCTTTTGTTTTTCTTTTCAGACTTATCAATGATAGCCATTTAAAGGTTTGAATTAACCCAATAAGTTCCTCAACATTCATGTTCTTAATATCTTAGACTTCTTCAATAGCAATTACTTTCATATCAAACTTCTTGGGAAAAGACATAAGAATTTTTCTAACCAGATTTTCTTCAGTCATCTTTTCTCTCAAAGCACCATAAGCATTTGCAATGTCAAGGATGTTCATTTGAAAATCTTGGATGGATTCTTCATCTTTCATCTTAAGGTTTTCAAATTTAGTGGTGAGCAGCTGCAATTTTGACATCCTAACCTTGGATGTACCTTCAAGGCTTTGGAGTTTCCAAGTGCAGGCTCATCTTCCTCCTTTGACCACTCCTCTTCAAGTTTCAACTCAGTTATGTCCTTACCATTCTTATCCTTAACTAGAGGATGATCCCAACGTTTTAGAACGAATTTCCAAGTCTTACTGTCAATAGACTTAAGGAATGCCACCATGCGCACTTTACAATAATCATAGTTGGAACCATCCAGAACATGTGGTCTGTTAACTTTTCCTCCTTCCTTTTCCATAGTACTAGAAAATATCTTCCCTGGAGCTCACCTAGAAACAGAACAGGGTGCCTGCTCTGATGCCAATTAAAATTCTGGCACACAGTAAAGATGTCGGACACGATGTCAAGACAAGCGAGATGTCAAGAAAGATATCAAGACATCGTGACAACACAAATAACAAACAACAACAACTTTAATAATAAAGGCAGGAAGTAAAAGGCACAAATTGTTAGTTAACCAAGTTCGATGCAACGTCACCTATGTCTGGGGGCTACCAAGCCAGAAAGGAAATTCACTTATAATAGTATTAGTTTGAAGCGTACTTAAAAGCTATCTTTAGTCTAATAGCTTCACACCTAATCATTACCCGTGTAATTTCTATCTAGGACTCTTCTAGATATGAGACCTCCATCCCACTTCCTCTCAACCACAGTCCTAGAGATTGACTCAACAGTTATAACAGAAATGGAGACACACTTCTAGACAGTAGAATCCACTCTTGCTTACAATCTTATGAGTGATTCAAAGTTTACAACATAACTAACAATCCAGCTCTAATATCAACGTGATATAAGAGCGGCTCACAAATAAGAAGGACAGACTAAAACCCTAAAAGACACTTTTGTGAATGACGGCTTCAGTGATAAATTAGGTCTTGAGTCTTCCTTTGTATAGCCTGAATGCATAATGGGCTTGATGCACAATTCGGGTCAAACATCGAGCTGAAACACACGGCTTTTAGCACAATATTCTGAAGCAAATAAAACGTTTCCTTAAATGTTACAACATTATACTTAAGAAACACACTAAAAAATAACCACTTATCTCTGCTTCTAGAAACCACACGCTTCTTGGTCAACTCTCCACGTGAATCAAATCATCAGGATCTCACGTTTAAAAAAAATCTCCAAGAATGCGGAACAAGGTACGCTATGATGTCGCACAAACATGTCAAGACATCTTGTCCGACACCTTGCTAGAACTCTTGTTTTAACAAAATGTGGCCAACTATAGTCTATAAACCTAACAGTATGAATGGGTAGATGTCGTGCATAAGTGATCTTCTTATTGCTTGTGAGTTGCTCGAGATTAGCTTTGGAGCTAACTCGTTTCTTTTATTCGGAGTCGTAGTTAGGACTCTAATTAGGGTGTCAGACTATGTTATTTACCTATGTCTTTTGAGACTTATTGCTCGTTTATATTTTGATATTTTATTTGGTGATGAATTATGAGACCTACGACATGGTTATGGATAACTGTTTATGTTGTTGAGATAATTTTGTATGATTGTCTTCCATTGTGAAATTTTTATGAAAACCGATTATGCATGTTTTTGAGAAATGAAGGCGTAACATCTAAACTCTTTTGAAATAATTATTTATTTTGAATAATTTATTGCTTAAGGGTTTTAGGGTGTTACATCTGTAAAACTCTAGGAACGGCCCATAATTTACTATAACGCGGGAAACCCCATTTGTTTAGGGTCCAGGTTAATGTCACACTGTCTGGGTTGAAGGATCAACTAAACCAAATTAACAGTCGACTTAATCATAAAGACACAGGGAGGATGGACAATGTTGAGTATCTGTCCATGGACCGAGTAAGTTGGAAACGTTCGGTTCATCCATATGAAGCTCAGAAATGACGACATGAGAACTATGTTCTCGGCATTTTGCTAGTACATTTTTAAAGGAACGATCGAATTGGATGCTTCCTTGGTCAAATCTTTCGAAGATATTCGGGAAAGTTTGATCTTTCCTAGAACCTACGAAGAAAACAGGCCTTGCATGGATAAATCATATGCAAATTTAAGTTTTAACAATCCATGATCTTTTGTGTGTTTTATTATGATATTTTACGTTGTTGAATTTATTATGTTGTTGAAATTGTTATTTTGTATGTTGAAATTAAAATTTTTGTGTTCTGAATCATGACAAACCTGAACTTCTAACACTGTCTGACACTACTTCAGATTATATAATCTGCATTACTATGGGAATGAATTCAGATTATATAATCCGAACCAACCCAAAATATGGACGGTGGCATTACAAGCAATGTTCCTCGTTTTTTTGTTACGATTAATAAATTTTAAATGTTTTAAACGTTTCCTTTTATTGTAGTTATAGTCTAAGAATGTTTTATGGCTATAAATAGTTTTGCATGCTTGAACACTTTCATTCATTCTTCACTCTCATTGATTCTAAAATTTTCCTACTTAGTTTTTATATGGGGTTGATTTATGATATGTTATTGCTAACCATTCATATCATCTTCAAAATTGTTGTGCAGTTTTTATGTGCATGATACAATGGTCAGTAGAGACATTCATATCAATCATAAATTGTTTTCGGGGTTTTAGATTGTATAATAAAAAATCTTCAAGAAAAAGTTCGAATCATATAATTCAAACAGATATATTTTTGGAATTGAGTAGGGTGGAAAAGGAAATTGTCTATCCTTTTGAAAATTGCTATTGACACATTTGATAGGGTTGAAAAACACATGTAAAATATGAAATTGCCCCTCCGTAGTTAACTGCCGAGGAAAACCTCGGCAGTTAACTGTCGAGGAAATGTTATAAGAACAGTACAGACATAGGAGTTTTCAAAACTCCATTGTTGCGGTTTTCATTCTCTTAGGTGCGATTTTCTGCCATTCCAAACCAATTTCAAGCACAAAAACAAGTAAGTTTTTTGAATCCTATTGCATTGTTGTTTTGTGGTTGAATTGTTTGTTTTTTTTTTGTTAAATTTCGATTATATAAGTTTTATTGATTTTATGATATGTTAGATTTATGTTTAGGTTTTAATGAGTTGTAGAATTGTTAAAATTGTTAGAATTTTTAGGTTTATGTTTTATGATTTTAGGATAGTTTAAGTTGGAATTGTTTAGGTTTAGGTTTTATGATTTTAGGATAGTTTAGGTTAGAATTGGTTAGGTTTAGGTTTAGGTTGTTATGAATTGTTATAGAAGTTTTGTTGAATTGTTAGGTTTAGGTTTTGATGAATTGTTGTAGAATTCTTTAGGTTTAGGTGTAGATTTTGATGATAGTTTAGGTTTATGTTTAAGTTTTGATTTTTTGATTTTATGATTTTATGGCATTATTGTTTAGTTTAGGTTTTGATCGCCATTTTTTTTTATGTAGATATGTCTCAGAATCAGAACCAGGGTAACGTTCAGGGTGATGACAAGAACAAAGAAAAATCGCTTATGACATGATACATAATTGTTTGTGATGGTTCCGAAAAAAGAAGGGTTCTAAGGTGCTGGTGTACAATCAGTCGAGGTTGAGGAGGAGCAAGAGGACATGCTATTTTGGTCCTCAACCAAAAGAAGGTGGCCCATGGACCGTAGCGGGCAACCCGATTGACTTGTGTGACGAGGAAGAATGAATGTAATGACTTCTAATGCCTAATTGTTTTGGATTTTTTATGTTTTTTTTTTGTTTTTGCTTGACATTATGGTACTTTAAATAAAATTGTGTATTGAATAATTTTGATTAAAAATTGCGTATTCGAATAAACACTGATTAAGTCTAACGTGAATTTGATTAAAAGTTGCGTAATGAATAAATAAATTCGAAAAGTGGTAAATTCATTACATTACATTCGGAAATATACCTTCCAACTACAACAATTATCTTACCCCTGAATGGGGTAAATTCAAATTTGCTAAGCAGCAGCACTCCAACATTTGTCCGACATTTCTACTGTTCCATTCAAAAGATTAAATTCTTGTTAGTCTTGGTTTAAATGATGGTATTCAAGTGTCAAAAGAATGAGGTCCATTCCTTGACACTTCAATACCTTCATTTAAACCATCCTAACAAGAATTTAATCTTTTGAAAGGAACAATAGAAATGTCGGTCGAATGCTGAGTCCTACCGTTTAACAAGTTTGAATTCCCCTATCCAGAGGAAGACAATTGTTGTAGTTGGAAGGTGCATATCCCTACCTAATCACGATCTTCTAGCGGAATCAGACACTTGATAATATCTTCAGTTGACCTTAGCAACGTTACCCGCATATCTATCCATTGGAACATGCTGTGCTCCCAAAACATGCTCTTCACGTTTTCGTCGTTCGTTAATTCCACCCCAAGTGAATGATACTCTCCCCTCGTCGAGCGTTGGACGTTTATACCGAACGTATTCCACCCTCCTTGTGTCTCCGGGGTTGACTCCTTGGTTGAATTCATTCAGTTGATCCTTGAGACCTCTTAACGTTACACCAAGGCACCGTACCTTCAACCTCAGAGGTTCTCCGCCGTTGAATTGTGCATGAACGTCGATCCACCCAGCCATTGTTTCAAATCTATACAATAAGAAATTGAAAACAATCAATGAAAAACTCATTCAAACATTTCATCAAACACTTAGAGTGTAAATTATACATAAACCCTAAAAATAAAAAAATAAACCCTAAAATGTTTTACCTAAAAAAAACCATAAAAATAATAAAAATAACCCTAAAATGTTTTACCTAAAAAAAACAAAACCCTATAATGTTTTACCTAAAAAAAACATTAAAAAAAAAACCCTAAAATGTCTTACCTAAAAAAAACATAAAAATAATGTAAAATATAACAAAATTATTCAACTTATATCTACTCTTAAAATAAATCATATACTCTTACTTGTAAATCTACTTAAAAACTAAAATAAATAAATAAATATAAAACACCAAAATAAAGAATAACCCTAAAATTCTAAACTATAACGTAAACATTATGCAAACATTTTAACTAAATTAATGAAAACTAACATCTACTCTAAAAATGAATTATAACTTGTAAATCTACTCAAAAACTAAACTAATTTAAATCTACTAAAAACTCAAAAAAAAATAAAATTATAACAACTAAAATGTAAGTTAATAGCTTTATGATCACTTACTTGTGATTTTGTTGAATAAATTTGGTAGGATTTGGTTGGATTTTTTAGAGAGGTTTGGAAAATTTTGGTAAAATGAGAGTAATAATGGATGAGAGAGCTTCTGCCAGATTTGTAGCAGAAACGCATCGGCAGTTAACTGCAGCCGGTTTCTTCATTCCTCGGCAGTTAACTGTCGAGGGGGCTTTTCGTTTTTTAAATGTGCTTTTCAGCCCTATCAAATGTGTTAACACCAATTTTCTATCCTTTTTGTCTATGTTGGGCTTAATCAACGGGCAGCTTTGCAATATAAATTGGACTCACACAATTCCGGATGCTCTTATTTTTGTGGTTTTAAACGATATTAAAAAGTATATTTACAAACAAATTTCATGTGCATGTGCAAGTTCTTTTTATTTTTGGTAGAAAGAAGTGAAAGTAATACTGTGAGTTTT
>Ga0228710_1008152_pt1 | contig 15137 bp, 11 predicted proteins | sample MedpolnodulmetaG_FD_177995 | JGI IMG/M metagenome (GOLD analysis project Ga0228710, IMG submission 177995) | Root nodule microbial communities from Medicago polymorpha collected in Santa Monica, California, United States - pink nodules | ecosystem: Host-associated > Plants > Roots > Nodule...
TGATTTAATTATAAATTATAAAAAGAAGACCATTTTTTTTTAATAATTCAAGAAAAGGTTAAAACTTGAAAAAAACAATATAAAATGAATGATGATAAATTACATATCTAAATAACAATTAATCTTGTTGACTATCACTCCCAAAGCGTTGTCAAATATGCTCCACAAGATCATGTTGAAGTTGAAGATGAGCATGTCTATCTCAAATTCAACTTTTTTTTAGGGAATCAAATTCAACTATTATTCACAACTATTATACAATTTATTTTTTTAATATCAAAATAATACAATAATTAAATATAGAGAGAAAAATTAGAATTAATTGTACATGTGGGACCCATGAATAATAGGGGAGAGAGGGTGCCTATAAAAATACTCATCTTTATAAGCACCATATTCATTGATGCCACAAATAGGGGAAGGACCCCCATTATATATGGTCTAAGACACCAAATTGTTACATAGTATGAGATGTGATATTAATGCTCATATTTCATTGATGTTCCCATATGTATTATTGAGTTGCTACTTAATGAAATGCTATAAGTTTATACTTCTTAAAAGAAAGGAAAAAAACTAATTGTATTTTATGTAGATATGTCCGGAGACAGATACAAATGTGTTTTTTTTTTTTAAGGAAGATACAAATGTATTATATTGGGGGCATGCCCCCACTTATCTAATTTTTATTTTTGTAAAGATTGAACAGTTTTAAGTATTATTAAAAGTTAAGTATTGCCCCCACTAAGTTAGTGATATAGTTTTGTAATCTCCGATTTTTTTTTAATATATTTTTCAAATATATATATATAAAAGGAGGTGGATTCTAGGGTGAAGGTTCAAACAAGTCTCTCACCGGTGGTCCATCTTGAATAATAGATGAGAGTCATTAGATTTATTAAACTCGTAGATCCTATTATACAGTGCCTGCACTAAATCATTTTCCTTTTCCTTTCTCTTCTTCCCTCTCTTTTGCTTTTGCTTCTTCCTCTCCATTTCCTTTCTCTTTTCCACTAATGGTACCCTACCAACTCTATCACCTTATAAACTGACGGTGTATAGAGATAAAATAATTGTTCCTTCTTTCACCCCAAGAATAAAAAACGCACACATAAAAACTGTTCATTCTTTTTCATTTGTTAATTTCACATTTTTCAAACAAATTTGATTCATACTCATCCTCAGATCCAACAATTTTTTTATCCTTAATATATTGTATACGGAAGGGTTACTAAGTTATGGAATCAACTCAATTCCTTCTACTGCCATTACAAACCATGGATTACGTTTTCTCTTTGAATCAAAACCAAATCCGAGAAAAGGTATTCATAAATTTTGAATTGGAGTGGTGAAGTAAAATGAGTTTTTGTTTTTTTTAAACGAAAAGAAACAGTTTTTTTATTATATATTTTGAATGAATCTTTTGAAAAGATGGAGGTTGTGGTGGTGGTGGAGGGGCAATATATTTTGTGGTTTTAACATTGTTGTAGAACTCATCAGAATCAAAGAGCCAAAAGTGAGAAAGATGAGGCTGATAACGAGGATAGTATGCAGAAATATATTGTGTTCTCATTTTTGTCTCTAACACATCTAAACCTTTAATTTACATTTGATGGTATATAAAGATGGTCCACCGAAGAACCACTTATTTGATGATTCACCCTAGAATCCACCTATAAAAAGATATCAAGTCTTCGAGTAATAGTTTATATACAATGTAAACATTTTTACACATAATGTCACGTTGTTAGGTTAGTTCTTAAAATAAACGCTTAATAGCAGTTTTGGCCCCCTAAGTATAAAGAAGTTGCGATTTTGACCCCTAACAAAATAAAATACAATTCAGCCTCTTATGTACTGCCCCTTTTGCAGTGTTGGCCCCAAGACCAATTTTGACCAAGTCAAAGCTGACGTGGACGCCACCCACGTGTGTAATTTTTTTTAATTATTAAAAAAAATAAAAAATATTTTTTTTAATAAAAAAAATTAAAAAATATACACACGCGACGTCCACGTCAGCATTGACTTGGTCAAAATTGGTTTGGATGGCCAAAATTGCAAAAGGGGTGGTACTCAGGAGGCTCGATTGTATTTTGTTTTGTTATGAGCCAAAATCGCAACTTTCTAATACTCAGGGGGCCAACACTTCTATTAAGCCCTATAATAAATCTACAACTTTCTACTTGTTGTAATTTCATAGGATACATATGTAAAAACAATTTAGTATTGTTAAAGGAAATAAAGTTAGTCCAAGAAATCATCATTTAATATAATTAACAATATTCGTTTGTAATTATATGATTGTAATATTGTCATAAGTATTGTATCCCTTAGATAGCTCATTTTGTCTGAGATTGTTCTCTGTTGTATCTAGATAACAGCAGCTTTGTACAAAGCAATACACACAATACAATTTACCCCCTATCATACATTATAAGAATTGTTATGATTTTTACTTTCACTAATTAAAATTTCTAGATCCGTCTCTAAATATGTCATAATATTTAGAGAGTGGGTACCTAGAAGGAGACTCAGGAGAAGACAAACCTAGAGTAGTTGAATTTTGTACTAATAAGGATTGTTGTTATTGTAAGTAATGGGAATTATAGGATCATGTGAAGACGTATTTAAGAGGAGGATTATTCTAAGGCGGCTTCTAGTTGCATCGCCATCCTTTGTTGACCCTTCGATATTTTAATTAGTGTTCAATATTCATACACTTTTTTGCAATAGAGTAAGAAATTTCCTATTTTATTTTAATATTATGTTTCTTTGAACTGAATAATTCACTCTCACAAAAACAACCCTCCTTCCTTGACCATGTCTGAAAACGACTCCATCTTTATATAATATAGTTTTGGCATTTACCTCAAAACTACGATGTGTATGATATGCTTTAAGAATTAAGATACAATCAAATAGGATAACTTATATCTCTTTTATCCCCGTGAGCTTAGCTCAGTTGGTAGGGATATTGCATATTGTATGCAGGGGCCGGGGTTCGAATCCGGCCACCCCACTTCTCCACAATTTAATTGTGTAAGTTCTAGCCACCAGGGGCAATTTTACCCCCCCAGCTAGCCTGGGCACGCGCCCGGGCTCAACCCATACTTTCTTTGTATCGCTACAAGAAATTTGACTTTTAGTGACGGCCAAAATCCATCACTATAGGGCAAATTTCTGTAGCTAAATCTGTCAGTCATTGTCAAATGACTTTCACAACATGTTTTCCACCTTTACCTACGGAAATAACCATAGGTAATTCTAAGGAGACCATTTTAAAAACATTATGACCTCTACCTACGATTACGGCTGTCACTAAAACTCATCGTTGTTTTATTTTGCCTAGGCTCCAAAAAATTCTAGCTCCACCACTGCTAGCCACTAGACTACTTAAACAAAAAAAAATTATATCTCCTTTATTTCCTTAATTATAAGCATGTTTAGAGAAGAAAAAGAAAAAACATCCTTAAGTCCTTAACCATAAATTCAATTAAAATAATATCTATATTTATTTATATTTTAAAAAATATATCTTTTTATTAATATTATGAATGTCTTTGGAGATGAAAGTAAGAGTTATCTACATAACTACATCCATACACACAAATATTTTAGTAGCACTGATATACAAAATAGACAAATTAATACCCTACAAATATTTTAATATATATGAAAATTACCAAAAAAAAAACTTGCAAAAAAAGGACGGAGGTAGTAGACAATACACAGTACATATTATGGAGTTAAAATCCTCTTCATTTATAACTTCCTCCATTTGTTCCATAGAGAGATAAAGACACACAAAAAGTGAAAAATAATTAATGATTTATAAATGGAGAGGATGTTTACCCCATATTACAGAGTTGTTTAGTTACAGAAAGAAATGGAGCTAAATAATAGGTACATCTAATATGAACTTTAATAACATCAAGGGAAGGAGTGAAGAACGGCGATTCTCAATAATCTCAGAATCTGTGTTCATTAGATTTTTCTTCAATTGTTTTCCTTGCTGCAATGGTTAACACGATGAGACGGTGTTGTGATGGAAGGACGAGGTGTGTTGGCAACAAAAGGCACGAGGACGCAGCTGCCGGTGGCGTTCTGTAATTGAAGATGGCGGCGTTCTATGGGAATGCTGCAGAATCTGAATTGTTTTTAGTTTTTTCATCAAAAATAATAAAATTAATAACAATTGAATTTCCACCCTTTAAACATTTTAAAGCCACGTGTCCAATGGAAATAGAAAGAAATTGAGATCTCAATTTCTAGTGGAAATGGAGAGGATCTGCACCCGTTCAAAGGTGGATCCTTACCCTTTTTATTGAATTTTAATAAAATATTATTCATCTTTCCTTTTTTATATTCTATGATTTTTTTTAATTGTAAAGAAAAAAAACGTGTATGTTATTTTTTTTATCAATCCTCTGGTTTTTTTACTGTACTTATAAGTTATAACTTGTATGATAAGAAACATTGGAATCATCGATAAGAGCATACACTAAAAAAACAAAAATTTAAAGCCACGCATTAGAACATGTTTGGATTGAACTTTAAAAAAAAAAATCAAGAAAATTATATGATGTTTCTGAAAATATATAAAGTGTGATTGAGATGTTATCATATTTAAAAATATTTTATAGTTTCCTTAATTTAAAATAAAATAAAATTATCTTCCCCTTTAGATCCTTCCATCCAAACATGTCATAATGTGTCACTCTAGAAGTTTGTTTTTAGTATATTCTCACTTAGGTTGGTCAAGTGGTATTGATTTGAGACCTGCGAATGTGTTCTTCCAAAGGCTACAAGTTAAGTATAGCAAAAAATCATTCATGATGCAAAAACTTGTGGTTGTAAGAGAATGAATTCAAAAAAAAAAAAGTTTCTCATCAACAACAAAACTTTTGCAACACAAACATCCTTTGGTCCGTCTTTTTTGCTTTGAGTTTGTTTCGGCAACTAATGCTTCCTTGCCGAAGCGCATTGATTATGTACCCGCAACATAAATTTAAATATTATCTTCGATCCTAACGGAGCTTCTACGACTCCGTTGTGTACCTCCTCGCACCTTTTTGTTTTCTATGATTTTGTAAGTTTTTATCGATTTTTTTTATAGATTTTTTCACTATAATGTTATAGATGCTAGTAATTCAAGTTAAACGTGATCGTATTATCATCAACTTAAAGTATGGTGATATGATAGAAATATCGATTGGTTACTGAGTTAGTTACCACTTCTTAAGAGTTGTTTATACTTTGTTAATAGATAGTTAGTTTGGTGATTCTCTACTAACTTTATACATAACATTTCATGTACTCATTTACTATCTTTTATTAATCAGTGTGATTACGAATTGTAAAGAATTTTTCTTTCTATCGAGTTCTCAAGCTTACTTATTCTATATCTACATCATCAGATGAACTTCATCTCTTTTCTTCTTATAATATTTTGCTCATGGACTTTTCCAAGTCAAAAAAAAATAGCATTGATTATCATTTTTCATGTGTCTTTTGCCATGCTGCTATTACTAATATAAACAAGGCTAAATTGCATTTTTGGTCCTTAACTATTTAGGTAATATCGTTTTGGTCCCTTAATTAAAATTCGATTTATTTTGGTCCCTTAACTTCTCTCCGTTATACATTTTGGTCATTTCCGTTAGTTTTAATTCAAAAACGTTAGGTTTTCTTCATCTTCTTCTCCTCTTTTTCATCTTCATATCATCTCCATCAACCTTCAACAACAAGAATCTCAGAAAATTCCAGAAGAAAATGAAGAAACCAAACGTTTTTGAATTAAAACTAACGGAAATGACCAAAATGTGTAATGGAGAGAAGATAAGGGACCAAAATAAATCGAATTTTAATTAAGGGATCAAAGCACTACCTAAATAGTTAAGGACCAAAAAATGCAATTTAGCCAATAAACAATCAAGATATGACAATGAAAAAAAAAAGTGAGCATGATGACATGGCACTTTGACGCGTTCCCTTGCATGTGTAAGACCACGACTCTCGACAGTGAGAAATTCTTAGGTGGCATAGCTACGGTTTCGTGGGCTCCACTCAACCAAAACTATAAACTATAACTACAAGAACAAATACAAGTGCAACATAATCTTTGCACTTTCTTTGTTTCTTTTGTGTTCTGTTCTAGTTGATTGGACAAAATCATAGAGAAAACATGTTCCTAAAGTTGTTCTTCCAAAGCTTCAACATAATCATTCTATTTTTGTAGCTGGCTTTTGCTATGTGCTGCTTTGTTTGTTTCTTTGTTTTGAATTTTCTTATTCTCTCAGCCGAAGAATGAGTCAGAGTCAAAGACAAAAACAAAGACAAAGACAATGTCAAGTGGTTTAGGTGGGAATATGGAACACAAAATTGTAGACTCATAACCGCAAATACTTGTTTTGAACCACCACAATTCATTACCTACTCAATAGTCAAAACTATAGCAACAATGTTTTGATGGGTTTGGATCAAATTTCAATCTTTTTCATCACCCTTTAAGCAACATGTTAGGAGAAGAGGATAAGGAGAAAAAACTCTCCATCAGGAGAACCTATTCACGTTCAGTTTCATGGACAGATCGTTCTCCAAATAGCCATAAACCACCACTAGGAAATAGTAAACCAAGACCACTTTTACCACCTCTTCAACCTCTTTCAATCAATAAACGTAGCGTTGAAGAATGGCCAAGTGCTGGATCTGATGATCTTGGTGTTTGGCCTCTTCCACAAACTCCAAGAGGGTCTATAACAATCAATGAACCAACCAAAGATTTTCAGTTCAAAAGAGATAAACTAGCTTTCTTTGACAAAGAGTGTTCTAGAATTGCTGAACATATTTACTTGGGAAGTGACACGGTAGCCAAAAACCATGAACTTCTCAGAGAAAAAGGAATAACACATGTGCTTAACTGTGTTGGTTTTGTTTGTCCTGAGTATTTCAAAAGTGATTTTGAGTACAAAACACTTTGGTTGCAGGACAGTCCAACTGAGGATATAACATGTATTCTCTATGATGTGTTTGATTACTTTGAGGATGTTAGAGAACAAGGTGGTCGTGTTCTTGTTCACTGTTGTCAAGGGGTTTCGCGATCAACGGCTTTGGTGATAGCTTATCTCATGTGGAGGAAGGGACAGAGCTTTGAAGATGCTTTTCAGTTTGTGAAAACTGCAAGGGGAGTCACAAATCCAAACATGGGTTTTGCTTGTCAACTCTTGCAGTGTCAGAAACGTGTACATGCTATGCCTGCAAGTCCTAATTCTGTTTTAAGGATGTATCGAATGGCTCCTCACTCTCCTTATGATCCTCTTCATCTTGTTCCTAAGATGGTTAACCAACCAGGTTCACTAGCACTTGATTCACGCGGCGCTTTTATTGTTCATGTTCCTTCTGCTATTTATGTGTGGATTGGGAAAAATTGTGACTTGGTTATGTCATGCAACGCAAAGAGTGCGGCTTTTCAGGTTGTGCGCTATGAGGGAGCAAAGGGTCCGATTTGGAGCATCCGTGAAGATCAAGAATCAGCTGAGTTTTGGATTGCTCTTTCTGATCAGCAACGTTTGTCAGGTGATTCTGATAAACAACTGGTTTTGCCTACTGAAAAGATGGAGATTGGTCTAAGAAAAGTTGATGCTTATGATTTGGATTTTGAGATTTTCCACAAGGCAATTTCTGGTGGGGTTGTTCCGCCTTTTTCTGTAGCTAATTCTGGATTGGAAACTTGTCTTCCTGCTGCAGAACATGGTTGGGCAAGATTGAGGAGGAAATTTGCTAGTGGTGTCATGAAAGAAATATTAACATCCCCCAAATGGAAGTGTGATGTGATTATGGAGGAAGAAAAACAAGACTTTGCAGCTGATGATGATCCCTTGTCAGCGTCGCCATCATCAAGTCATCCAAGTGACTGTGGTTCTCCAGATTCCTTTGAATGTTATCCCAACAGCATAAGCAAGGCAAAAGATACTGATGAAGCCATGGACTTGTCTGAATCTGATTCTGGTGTTGCTTCTTTGATGCCACTATCTCCTTGTGGCACTTCTTTTCCTTGTTGTTTTCCAAGCAGCAGCCCAAGATTCAATTCCAAGTCGCCAACACTTTCACCTTCAAGTTCTGATTATGCAAGTTCATTTACATTTTCGCCTTCCTCTACCAATTGGTCTGACTTGTCATTCATGTCTTCTCGGCAGCCATCACCATCCGGCCAGGAATCAATTGAACCCTTTTATGTTAAAGACGTGTCTTTCTCAACAAGTTCTACTTTACTTAACAAAGAAGTTCTCTCTTCACCTTCGGAGTCATTTTCGACTGATGATACTTTAGGAGGGGAAAACTCCTATTTGTCATCGAAAGGATCTTTTTTCTCTATTGCTGAGCGTAGAGGGAGTAGTATACCGCCTCGGATGATGCTACCCTCAGTCAATGAATCCTCTAAGGTCCGTAAGAACCTGGTAAGATCACAGTCATTCCCTTTGCCTAATTTAGATGTTAATGTAATGAAAGATGGTAGTTGCAATCAATCTGATAATAAAAACAGTGGGAAATGGCCAATAGCAGGTGATGATAATATTAGTTCAGGTGTTGAACAGCAGAGTGAGATTAATGATAAAGTGGATCATGGTCTCATGTTATGTAATATGATAGCTGAGCTTGAAGTAGAGGAAAAAGTGAATGAAATCAGTTAAGCCCCAATTAGCTAATTTTATATGTAAATTTGCACTCATGCTCGGACTATATTCAGTGCATGCTCAATAAAGATTGTATGGGTGCTGTGCACTGATTCTGTTGAAGTACAAAACAATATATAAACAAACATTAAATTTAAGTGGATATGAAGCCTATCTTTCTCTTGCTTTTATACTGCTTTAGTTGTTTTTTATTGTTGTTTATTCATCAATTCAGCATGAGTGTAACGCTATTAATGATGAAGTGAAGGCTAGCCATCTATTTACCAAGCACTGATATTCATTTCATGTGTACAAACTACCTTTGCAGGAAAGATAGCAGAACTAGGTTCTATAAAAAGATCTATTATTGTGTTGTAGAATGTTATTATCATCTGTTATTGGTCTCAGCGTACACTGATAACCAAAATGAAGTTTAAATTGCAATGGTGGAACGATGAATTATTTTTAACAGCCGACATTAATTTATCTAACTGCAATGCATTACATGTACACAATAAGATTGATCAACTACACAAAAATATTAACAGCAATAAATTATGTTTGTCACTTTAGATGGGAAGCAATCATGTCTAGATTTTGTCAAGCAGTTGATTCGATTTTCTGCTTCATTTTCAGGAGGAATGCACCTACTAACACCAAAAGTTGAACTATAGATAAGCCCCCAAATACTTTTCCCACTAGCATACTGAAATCAGGACATGTGGCTTGCATTACAGATGGAAATATGGGAAATTTGTTCATATATATACCCCCGAAAAAACATGTAATACTAATCTGCGGAAAAGGGACATGCAGTAAATAAGGCCCAGGTGTATGATTATTTCTTAAAGCCATTCTGCGACCTTAAAAGTGCCATTGTTGGACCAAGTGCACTGCATCTCAAGGCTCTCTGAGACCATGACCTATTCTCTGAACTATCACCTTCTTTCTTCCAGCGATCCTCCTGTGACAGCCTGGCCTTCTTTGCTTTTAATGCCTCGTTGATTTCATCCCAAACATTGACTTCCCCATTTTCTGTAAATGAGAATCCAAGTGTTTAGTATAGTGCAGGTGCATCAAGATGTTTTCATGTTTATATACAATAAATCATGTACTTTAAGAATTGTAAAATGTACATTACCTTTAGCAGGGACATGACCCTCTATTTGTGGCTTCGAGCTTCCCGCAGCAGTTTGATTATCCACAGGTTTTTCATCAGTGCTATTATTAGTTGCTTTTGTTGGAGTTACAAAAGCATCGCTTTGAGCAACTACCGTTGCCAAATCAGAGTGGCCATGCTTAATAATTCGAACATCAGCAAGAGATGCATAATCTATCTGTTGAAGGAAAATAGTTCGTCAATTTCATGCAAATATGCAGCATGTTTCTTTTGTCAGATAGACAATTTTATTGGACATTCGATAAGGCTTTTATGTTATGCCAGGATATAATGTAAGATAAAATTAAATACATAAATGACTTGTCACAAAATCATGGATGTCTAAAGAAGGGAAAATTTCTGGAGATTTTTTTTACACACTTTCTCTACTTTTGCTTTAAACATAAGAACAAAACTTAATTGTAGTTTTTTTTTTTTTTGAATTGAGAACTTAGGTGTAATTACTTGTGTGCAATTTTACTATTCTTCAATCGCAATTTAACACATGATCTGTATATGCACTATGCAATACTATAAATTAAACCATTTTAAATTTGTATTTAACTAAAAAAAGGAAATAAGCTACTACGCAAAATGGTTTAAAGAAAAGAAAAAATGTTACTTTACCTCTAAAGAACCATCTTCCTGGTAAGGGGATGGGTCAGACTGTGAAGGTGACCCGTCTTCATCCATGTCATCTATTTTCTTCCTAAAATCAAATGGAAATTCCGAAACTGGCTGCAGCCATATCCTATTTGATTTACTATCATACTGCGTTGTTTTCCCAACCTGCAAGGACATGAAAGCAGTACATAAAACATCTGATCCAAATACTTTTATATAAATAGTCCAAAAGCAGACTTGATAATTACTCTGAAGGAGGAGAGCTCAGGAGTCCAAGATTCTGATAATTCAATCAGTCGATAAGCAATAACATTGCCTTCCTGCAGTATATGAATAAGCTACTTATTAGTATCAAACTATCAAAAGAATAAAGTGAAACACATTTCAGATTCATGGCACCGAAAAAAATTGAGAATTTGAATGATATAACCAAGAGTAGCTGAAAAAACTTCAAACACGCGGCTGCTGGTTAATAACATCTTGGGAGCTTAGCAGGATGAAACATGTCACAAGGTCACACTTGGGAGAAGAAAATAAAGTAAAAACCTTAGGCAAGTCTGTATAAGGTGTAAGCTTTTCAAAATCTACTGCATCAAATGTCTGTTTTTTCCCAGCATTCTGATCAGTAGGACGGTCTTGACTGGATTGCTCACAATCATCCTGTTTATGGGCTGAGGTCTTCTCTTTACCCCATTTCTGCTCCTTGCTGATAGTACCATTCCACTGAACAGTAGGACGATCTTGACTGGATTGCTCATGGTCATGTTTATGGGCTGAGGTCTTCTCTTTACCCCATTTCTGGTCCTTGCTGATAGTACTATTCCACTGAACAGTAGGACGGTCTTGACTGGATTGCTCATGGTCATCCTGTTTATGGGATGAGGTCCACCCTTTACCCCATTTCTGGTCCTTCTTGCTGGCAGTACCACTCCACTGAACAGTACGACCATCTTGACTAGATTGCTCATAGTCATTCTGTTTATGAGATGAGGTCCTCTCTTTACCCCATTTTGGGTCCTTCTTCTTGCTGACAGTACCACTCCACTGAGCAGCATGACCATCTTGGCTGGATGGCTCATAGTCGTCCTGTTTATGGGATGAGGTTCTCTCTTTACCCCATTTCTGACCCTTCTTCTTGCTGGTAGTACCATTCCACTGAAACGTGTCCTGAAACATCCATATAACATGTGCACATCAACAAGTAGCATTAGCATACCTTCTGAAACTCAAAAACCACAGAGACAAATCATTGCCTTCTGTGAAGTTTGGACCTTATGGCCAAATAGACATGGAATTACTTTGTGCGGTAAATTTCTTATAATGAACAAGGTCAGTTGAACTATTTGAACTATTCTGGGCCCTTCGGTTAGAATTAAGATATGGATTACATGAGCTGTTTTAAAGGAACTAAATCAAATAAGTGCTAAAATAATGATATTAAGCAAAAGTTTGATTCTTTCTCTTAGAATTTGGGTTGGGCCTAACTCAACCTTACAAAACCGGTTTGTAAGGTGAGAGCTTCCCAGTCTATATACACACTACAAAGGCCATATCTCTAGGCAATGTGGGACTAAACCCACGCCTTCACACCCAACACAATGAAGGTGTGTGTTGGAGGCTGCAATGAAGGCAACCCAAATGCCGCAATTAGGCGGCTAGGGGGAGACCATAATGAAGGCGAACTCCCAGCACTTTGCAAGGTATCCGCCAAGAATTGTCCTAAAGAACTTTAGCTACCCCTGACTCTCCCCATTTACCCATAACAAACCTAGAAAAGGAACTATGATTTTGGAAATTTTGTACTATGATATTTCAAGTCACTCAAGACAGGAACATTCTATATCCTCCATCAAGCTACAGTCTAAAACCCAATTAAATAAAAAAAAACAAAAGATTGGATGCAAACATACTAATGTTCGGTACAATTTTGTGCAGATTGATTATATCACATAGACATATTAGATGTTGACTCTTTAAAACAGTAAGTTAAACACGGCCAAAATTGTAAATGTTATGGAGGAAAGTCAAACAAACCACTGGGAGCTGATTCTCCGGCGCTGCAAGATCTGCATCAAATAGACCATAAATATGTATAATATAATCAGATCATGAAACCAACTCTAAAGTCGAAAAACGGACACTAGTTATAAATCTATAGAGCAAAGAGGGTGCTTTAAAAACCTTTTCCACGGGGCTGAAACCGAATGTGCCCTGGCCTGATCTCCACAGGAACCATGTCATCGTCTGCTTCACTTTCTTCATTGGATTGTTGATCATCTTTGACGGGTATTTGTTGATCATCTTTTTCAAGCACCTGACTTGTATGAAGCTGAAAATATGGAAGAGAAAAATATTTTAGTTCAAAAAGAATGATCAAATACATTTTGAAAATGGTAACCTAAGACAAGTGACCCCAAGAAGACTGATGTATGATTTCCACCCTTGCAATATTATGAACGGGGCATCTTACTAACCAGACTATAAGTATATAATCCAACAAGTAAACAGCATTATATACAGAAATTGTCAGTAATAAGTAGTATCAAGAGTAACTCATTTCCAATCTCCATATAAAAAGTAAATGACCTCTGCAGCAATATCACTAGATTATATTACCTTGTCCTTCTCGTTCTCGTTCTCGTTCTCCTTTTCCTTCTCCTTTAATTTTAGTTCCCTCAACCATTTTCTCTTGGCCTTTTTCCGTCGAGCACTTCTGCTGGGCAACTAACAAAACATAATAAAAACAATAAATTAAAGCAAATAAATTTGAACACCCCATCTTCTGTCAAGGGATCGGCTAACAAATGTGATATGAAGTATCCAGGAAGATGGCCCATAAAAACATAAACAACTAATTCAATGAGCATCAACATGTCTCCAAGTGCAATAGTATATACTACCATGAACTGAGTATAAAAGATATGTTGTTTTATTATCTCAAGAGATGCATATTTTTACTAAAGTGAAATTGATCCTCTAAATACACAGGGGACATCCAGTCTTCTAAACAATTTTATAGATCAATTTGGTCATTGAAGTTTCAAATGGACATCAATCAGTCCCTAATCGTCTCTTGTGACATCAATCTAACTTATCTAAGTCTCAAATTGATGCTGATTTTACACTACAAAGGACCAACTTGATGCCCTGTGGACTTTGGAGGCTCTCTAATTTGAGTATGTACTCTGTTTTATTTAAAACCTCTGAATCAAGCCAGTAATAGAACCTCGGTTAAATGTGTATTCAAATCAAAACCATAAAATAAAACAGTACCTTTTTAGGTTCGCCTTCATCTTGAGGTTGAAGAGACCTGTATGAAATATAGAAGAAGAAAAAAAGGTAAGCAAAATATTTTGTACTGCAAATATGCTGGAAATCAGTGTCATCATAGTAGGGGAACAAGAGTCAATTTTGGATGAAAAGAAAGGATTCGATAGGAGTAATCCCAGGAATCAAACGGCTTATACATGAAAGCCTGTTTCTTACTTCGTGAAAGCACTAGTCTAAATCAACAAAGATAGATAGAAAAACCATAATGCCAAGAACACAAGATCATCAAGCATGCTACAAATTGCCCATAAAATTTTATCAGCCAACTTTCTTGCCCAAAATTAATGGACCAAATATATACTGTAATTCACAATTAGAAATGGAATGTGTGTCTGAGAAAAATGCACCTTGTTTCCTCGCTTGTTGACCCACTTTTGTCATTTTTCTGACTAGATAAAGTGGATGACTTGCCGATGTCCTTCTTGGCAAGACTCGCTTTGCGGTGAGTAGGGTCTTTAACACTTCCATTTTCCCCCTCATGGACCTCAGGAATGTCTGCTAAGTTTACGGTGGTAGACATCTTAATCTTCTTCTTACTGAATATAAAAATGATGGAATCAAATTAACAGCTCGGATAATATAATGTTTACATACAAAAAGTAACTGCTTTAGAAATTCCAAACTAGAAATAACAACAAAAGGGATATCCCCAAGCAATTATACACTAGAAAATTAAAACAAAAACAAAATAAGAGCAGAAAGAATAATGCCTACATCTCAACATATCCCGCAAACCCCAGACAAAGAGATTGGCCAAAACATGTTACATAGTAGACACATTATAAAAGCATTGTTACAAAAGTTATTATTTCAATAAAACTAGATCTATAAAAGATGAAACTCATACAACTTAACAACTTTGGAAACTTACAGGCACCAACAGTTAGAAAGTGTGAGGAAACAAACCTAGGGCTCTTGAGCTTCTTCGATGCTTTTCTCTTCTTTGAAGTTGCATTCCCATCCGGTTTAGATTCCACATAAACCACATCTTCAGACTGATCACTGTCATCGTCATCATCTTCAGAAATTGTTTCATTTTCTTCCCTCTCCTCCTGAAACCCCTCAATTGCGAGAAGTTTCGGAAGAACAATCGACTGATTCTCGGGAGTTTGAGATGGCAGCATTGCAGGTTTCCCGCCAGTTAACATACTTCCTTTTTTTTTCACACTACCATATACATACACATACATGCAGAATAACACAATTAGTAATATGAAAACTATAACAACAGCATCAGAAATTAAACCATAAGACAAAACTTACCACACAATGTCTTTATCCTTCAAAATACAAGTAGACTCAAATGATGGTAAAACAAAGCCATCCATCTGCATTAAAAAAAAAAAATGGGT
>Ga0228710_1008153_pt1 | contig 15135 bp, 16 predicted proteins | sample MedpolnodulmetaG_FD_177995 | JGI IMG/M metagenome (GOLD analysis project Ga0228710, IMG submission 177995) | Root nodule microbial communities from Medicago polymorpha collected in Santa Monica, California, United States - pink nodules | ecosystem: Host-associated > Plants > Roots > Nodule...
CCCCCTCCTCTAGTTTGGTAACCTAATAGCCATATAGACCAACACAAGGTGCATCAAGCATGCCCAAGGCGCATGGTATTGCTTCCTTGGCCCAGTTTTTCCGATTTTCGTCGTTTTTAGGTCTTCGTCTTCATATAACTTGCCTCGGAACTTGAGAACAGAACTCCTCCCACTGTAAAGTCATTTTTGGTCTTCCTTGCTTGATTACTTAATCACTTATCCTTCATTCTTTTGAGGGCTTCCTTGCTTGATTCCTTAATCACATACTTGCTAAATTCACTCAAACAAAACAATCATTTTTCAATCTGAGTGATTTTTCTTACTTATTAAGTATTTAGTATAAATTTTATGACAATTGTTGTTTTTAAATGTTTTTTTGTTTAATTTACATACAATTATGTTCTTCCAATTTGAAGAAAGTTGACCTAACTCTAGATTAGAAGTTAGAAAGTTGTTCTTAACACTAAGTCGAAAAGTGAGCTGATTTGTTGAAATTTAAAAGTATAGTAATTGAGGGGCATTTAGAGAGATATATTCATTTAATCATTATCTCCTTAGCTAGTGACATTTTGTACCTAAATTTATTCTACTATTTAGCATGTTCATTGTATATGACAGTATCCCTGTTTAATGTTTGTTTTCTGAACTCACATTGTTTCTCTATAATTTATTGGTCATATTTTTAAACACATAAGACATTTGTTTGATACTCTATGCCTTTTCAAGCCACCCTGATTATATTTTATCTTTTGTTAGGCCTTTTTGAGCCTAGAAACGAAATCATTTTGTTTTGACGAGAAACTGTTGGTGTAAGCCCTAAAGGCCAATTATTTATAAGATCATGGTACTTGTATCAAATATTAATTTATTTAATAAAGGAATTTCTTTATTATGTTTATATGTTAAAATAATAAAGTCTCTAGAATAGTTGGTTCGTTTAAATGGAAATATTAAGTGTGGCTTAATTGTGAGACACCATTAAACACAAGGACATTATTCTTAAAACATTTGTAATCAAGCTTTAGTGTAAAGTGGGATATCATTAAAGCAAATAGATTATAATGTGAATAGATTGATGATCACATCTCACAGATCATTGATAAGGACTTATCAAGTCTTCACATAGATATAAATATTAAGGTAATATTTATATTGGATTGACCCACCATGAGAATGTTACAAAGAACGTTATGTAAAAGTCACAAGTGATTCTCATTAATATAAGTTGTGAATTTCACCCTTCGGCCTGCAGTCACTGTGTACCATAGATGTAAGAGTTGGGTACTTTGTTGTCGTATAAACGTCATCCATAACCAGATGACTATAAAATGGGTTGATGGGTACTTAACGAATCATGTTGAGGGACACGAGTGACCTAGATGGAATTTGCCCATCCTACATAACAGAAGAAATGACTAAGGGCCAATATTAAACTGGACAAGGGTGATATACTATGCATTGTGTTCAATATAGACATGAGGTCAAAAAGGTAATAATGTTCAATATAGATACTGCTCACTACTTATAATATTATTGTCAATGTTAAGAGAACATATAGGGTCAAACACACATAAAGACAGTTAAACGAGAGAAATAAGTAAGACTTATTTGGGGGTACGTTTAGTAAGTGAAGCTAATAGAAGCAAGACGTCTGACATGGTGAGCACACAAGGGATTCTATAAGTAGAACCCTTGTGTAGAAGCAAGATTCACTAAAAACACTTTTAGAAACCCTAGTTTATCTGAAACCTTAATCCCCCCCCCCCTAAGCATCCATCTCGTAGCATCTAGCACTATGAGGAGGAAAACTGTTTGTGTGGACTTAGTAGAGGCATTGTCGTTTGAGTGGTGCTCGTGATCGATCATAGAGATTCGTCATCAAAGGAATTGCGCTACAACAGGTAATCGTTCAATCTGTGATCATGTTCATTCGTAAGAATCCATTGAAAGGGAAATTATTTTGTTTTATCTTTTGCGTATTCTACTTTAGGTAAAAGTGAAATTCTAGCGTACTTGTTTTAAAATGTTCTATAAGATGTTTCAACGTTTATAAAGTTATGTTCAATGTTCCAAAATCACAAATTAAACAGAAATAAAAACAAGAAAGTAAAGAACACAGTGAGTTTTTTGACTCAGTTCGTGACAAACACACCTACTCTGGGGGCTACCAAGCCGGGAAGGAAATCCACTAGTGTAGTCCTTATTCTATAGCTCTCAGCAAACTCCTTGTTTACACTAAAGACCTAGGATCTACCCGTCTAGATTTCAACCTAGGAACTCCTAGATCTGAGATCCCATCTCACTATCCTATAGTCAGTCACAGCCCATGTGACCTATCAGACTAAAACACAAAACACAAATGGTGAAGTTACCTTCAAACAAACAACTAACACCTTGCTTACAAGCTTAGGTTAGCACACAAGAGTTTACAACTCAACACACAGTCCTAAACATGTATCACAAACGATACAAGAAAGACTCACAATAAAAGGTACTAAACTTGCATCAACATGATACAAGAATGGAACACATGTAGACTTAAAACCCTAAAAGCTAAACTTTTTAGAATGACGGCTTGAACAGTTCATTAAGTCTTGATGTCTTCCTTTTATACTGAAGACTCTTGGGTCAAATAATCTTGATGGGCTTCAGAACAAAACAGATCGTCCATCTGATCTGCAAAACAAGAATCAGAGGCAAATATGGAAATTCCTAAAATGTCAGAACATCTTTAAGATCGTCCAAGACAACTTCAAATATTTCCTAAAATATAATCACAACTTTAGGAATATTCCACAACTGATCATGTAGTGATATGCGCGTTGCTTGGTCAATAAGATATGGAAATATTGTTTCCTTAAATAATAAAGGCGCGCGTACAAATAGGCAAGATACATGGCACACTAAACCGTGCCAGGATGTTGGAAAATCGTATCCAACATCTTACAGATATGCCTGAGTCATGTTGGAACATTGGTTCCAACAACACAAACATGGATATTTGTTTTAGCAACAATGCAACGAATACAAATACACAACATTCTCCCCCTCTGGCAAATTTTTGGCTAAAACAAATTAAGGCCAAGTACAAGGAACAGAGGGATACAAAAGACATTAATTTCCTCAAGTAGCATGAACATATACCTATGATGAAACAGCTAGCACACACGATCTAAAGAGATACCTTAGATACACTTCCTCAAGTCATTACGAACACATATTCAAAAAGAATGAGTAACACTACAGTATCACTAAAGAATTCCAGAAGTGTGCATAAAAGAATACCTTACATAGTCTTCAGGCATAGCTTGAACTAACCACACATTAGGAAAGAAAGCATCATACTCTTAACATATCTGAATTAAGAGATAAGAAGGTATTACAAATATCAGAGACATGCAGCAGCGGATAAGATATTCACATAGTTTCACAAGAGCAGAGGAAAAATAAATTCCTATGCTACAGAAAGGGAAAAATAAATTCCCACAAAAGTTTGGAGGTTTCAACATCTTTCACAACACAAGAGCAGAGGAAAAATAAATTCATATGCTACATACAAGGAACAAGTAATAAATTCCCACACATTAGCCAAAGAGTAGTAAACTCTCACAAGAGCATAGGAATATGATTCCTATGCTACAGAAAGGGAAAAATAAATTCACACACACATTGGATATTCCAACATGCTTTATAACACCAGACATGAGTACCTGCCACACATACAGCAAGGGAAAAAATAAATTTCTCATACCTACAGGAAGCTGACAGTTTGATGTTTGGCACATCATACTCCACATCTGTCAGACAGCTTGAACTAGATCAAGCACACACAGAAGTATCACTCCCCCTCAAAGTAACAACTTATTAGTGACTACTTACAAATTTCACTACTCCCCCTGAATACATGCATATTTTAAGAAGATTTGAAAAACAAAATTTCTAATGCATAGATGAAGGAAAACTTCAGAGGTAGCACTTCAGAGGTCACACAAAATCACATAGACGTGTTCCAACATTCTAGTGAACATCAGCAGGGAACATGTACAATATAACTACTGAGAAAAATAAATTCTCAGAGCGCAGCATCAAGATGTTACAACATCACTGCTAACATCTACACAAACCTGAAATAGTTGCAAAATAAATGCAACAACAGAAAAACAGGCATAACATGCAAATATGCAGAACAACACATACACAACAGGCATATAGATATAGAGAGTATAAATATACCATCTTTCTCCCCCTTTTTAGCCACAAAATATGCCAAACGGAAAAAAAAAAAAACTTGATCCACAAATACATAAGATACCAGAGAAAGTACCATAAGTCTTCATGCATAAAATAAAATGAGCAGATTGTGCAGAGAATATTCAGAAACCAAAATAGGTGCACAAAATATTCAGGGCTTAGCCCACACAAAAGAAATTCTAAAATAAAAAAAATAAATCATTCAGCAGCCTCAGAACTGCTTCCAGATGGTTCCTAATCTTCCTGACCCTTATCAGCATCATCAACTTCTTCCTCACTTTCTGTTTGTTCATCTTCAGCACCTGCATTATCCCCTTCCAAAGAATGAATTATCAGCTCAAACTGAGCTTTCCTTTCATCCAGCAATACACATGTATCCTTGAGGGCAGCCACAATTTCCTGGTTAGTCATCGGTCTAGCAGTAGGGACCTTTTCAGATGTTTCAACAATGTCAGGGACATGATTTTCACCAAAAATCTTGTGGTGTATAGTAAGAGGAGATTCCCTTTTCTTTGGAAGATCATCAATATTGATAAGGCCAGGGTGTTGATTTAGCATTATACTGCACAACAGTGTGGGGAAATCAATGGGAAACTTAACAGCATCTGTTTTAGCATGCTTCATAGTCGGATCAAAAATGTACCTACCAAAATCCACCTTGGTTTTTGTTCCTATAGCATAAATAAATTTACCCAAACTTGTTGCAATGTCAGATGAGTGGGTAGTAGGAACCCAGTTAGCAGCACCAATCCGATTAAGAATGGCATACTTCACACTGAGTTTCCCATAAGAAATATTCCCTTTCTTAGGCCAAGCTCCTGTCTGATTAGCATTGATTTCCCTGCTCACTTGGTTGTCAGTCACCTCTAGTTCAGCAGTTTTCTTTTCATCAATTCCTAAGAAACTGTTGATGATGTTGGGGGAGAAATTTATACACTCACCTCTCACATAAACCTTCTGATACTTCCTACTGATATGATTGTCACAGTCTTCAGACACATTCACTAGAAACTCTTTTACCATCTTCTCATAACACTCACCTAGATTGCACACAGTCTTCATGAGTCCTGCTTCTTAGATAAGATCCATCACATATTTAATTTTGATAGGTTCCTCACCTAGTTCTCTCTCCAATGCCAAACTCCTATGGTAGATAAATTTCCATCTTTGTGCAGATTTAGGTAGATGAAATGACACCTTGTCAATGGGCACATTCTCTATAGTCTGCACCTTTTTCTTTCCAGCAGACCTTTTGGTAACAGGGATGATAATGTTTGGATCATCTTTCCCAACATCATATTCTGATTCACTAGAGGAGATAACATTCCTCTTTCTTGAACTTCTAGCACCAGTCTTCACCTTCACTTTACTCCAACCCTTTTTTGGTCCTATTCCAACAGACATGGCCCTGGTCTTCGGGCTTATAGTAACACAGAGATTCTCTAAGACGGTTTTCTTGGGAGTGTTGGTAATAGAAGTAACATATTTTTCTTTGTTACTTCTTAATCTCTTGGCTACACTTTCACCTATAGTGTTTACAAGAGGAATTTCTTCTGAGTTCAGGTTGTCAACATCAATTGTATCTTCATCCTTGTTTATATCCACATATCCATCTTCCTGTAGATTTTCCTTAGACTCCTCTTTAGACTCTTCATTTCCTTCAAAATGAGTGTTCACAGTAGTATTCTCAAAATTCACTTCCTCCTCTAGAGTAGTTTTAGAATTGAAGTTCTTATTTCCACCAGTGGTAGTAGTGTTATTAGGGTTGTAAAGCTGACTCAAAAATGTTTCAACATCTGGCTCAACATTCTTATGAACATCACAAGCCTTAGGTTCTTTTGAAGGGACGTCAATGTTAGTCTCATTCCCATCATTAAAGGTGTCCATATCCATGGATACAACACTATCTATAGCATTATACAAATTCTCTAATCCTACCTTTCTACCTAATTCAGGCATATCAGAAATCAGAGGAGCATTAGAGTTACCTTTTTCATGTTCAAGTGTAGCAACATCTGGTGAGATTCTTGAGGCTTCTTCATTCTCAGGGATCTTGGATTTTTGAGCAGTGTTGGCATATCTTCAGAAGCTTTAAGAAGGTTTTCTTTCACATGTATGTCAGTCATGGATAGAACTTCTTTTGATTTTCCCTTCTTCACAGGTTTCCTTTTCTTAGCCGTATACTTGGAAACAGTTTTCCTTTTGGAATCAGTGGGAGGAACCATAGTGAGAGGTTTGATCATTTTAGGAGCACAGAAATCTTTATTTTGTTGCTCAGGAATGTTCATATCTTCAAGGTCAGGAATGTCGGTTTTAAATTTCATGGTGGAGTGATGTTGTCGGTAAAGTTCGGAGATGAGAAGAAGAAGTTGAAGTTTGGTTATAGGAAGGTGAATACAAACGGTTTTTCCTAACTTGGTGGGAGTACTAGAGAGAGTGAGATGATTGTGTTTAGTGAAGATTTGAAAAATAGATCCTGACTTAACGTGCACCAATGAGAGGAGAGAGACAAACAAATTTCTTGCACGCCTATCATACATTAATTGTTGTAACTCCTTGTTCTGAGAAATAACCAATTTGTCCCTTAGCTTCTTACAATATCTGTATTTTTGTTAGCCAGAAGATCCTTCACCAACACAATTTTTCCTTTAACATAATCCTTCATAGGATAAAGTTGAAGATTAGTCTTATTCGTTTTCAAGGAAGAGCATCTCCCAAAGACATTTCTCCTTAGACTTATACTACTGAAATGTGAAAGTTTAATCATATTAGGGATATCCTGATGTTTCCATATTGTGTGCAACATCCTCGATTGTTTTTCATTTTGTTCTTCTTGTTGTGAAACCCACTTGTAGCAATCATCCTTAGTTTTAACACCTCTCAATAGAGCTTCTCCTCTCTCAGGATGTGATAACATACGTTTACTTGAAGTTGAAATATTTGTTCCAGTGGATATCTTTTTTACTTGCTTGATAACATGACTAAATTGAGAGTTCAGTAGAGTTACCTTATTATTAAGTTCAGAAATTTTTGCTTGATGATTGAACCTTTCATCTTCCAATTTATTGGTGATATTTTTATGCTCCTCAAGTTGTTTGCAGGTGTCAGTGTTTCTGTCACTCAGTTTTTTGTGAGACACGGCTAATTCATCATAAGCCAAATCTTCTTCACATGATTCAGCATCAGAAAAAAATTCTACTAGTTAATGCAGCAATATGTTTAGCAGATTCTCTCTCTCCATCTCCTTCAGATTCATCATCATCAGACCAGGAAGCGGTCAAGCTTTTCTTGTGCTTCTTAAGGAAGGTAGCACATTTTGTTTTAATGTGACCATATCCTTCACATTCATGGCATTAAACTCCCTTGTATTGATTGCTCTTCTCATCAAGTCTAACATTCTTCTCATTGCTAGTTTGTTGGTCAGTGTTGAATCTGATGTTCTGCCCATTTGGTCTGGGTCTCCTGTTTACTTGCTTTAGAATTCTGTTAAATTGTCTTCCAAGCATGACAAGATTCTCTGATAAGTCTTCATCACCCACACTATTTTCCAGTAACTCATCATTCTCAGTATTAGAAGTGAAAGCAACACCTTTGCCTTTCTTTTCAGTTATGTTGTCATCAACTAGCTCAAAATTTTGAAGTGAGCCTATAAGTTCATCAACCTTCAAACCAGAGATATCATGAGCTTCCTCAATTGGCAGTTACCTTCATGTCAAACCTCTTAGGTAGAGATCTGAGGATTTTTCTAACAAGATTTTCATCAGAGATTTTCTCTCCAAGTGAGTCAAATGCATTGGCAATGTCAAGAATATTCAGGTGCTAGTCATGTATGCTTTCATCCTCCAGCATTCTCAAATTCTCAAATTTAGTAGTAAGGAGTTGAAATCTTGCACTTTTTACCTTAGTTGTGCCTTCATGTGCTGTTTTGAGAATCTCCCAAGCATCCTTAGCCACGGTGCATTGCTTGATCAGTATGAACATATTCTTGTCTACCCCATTGAATAAGGCATTCCATGCTTTGGAGTTTCCAAGAGCCAGTTCATCTTCACTAGCAGTCCACTCTTCTTCTGGTTTCAAGACAGCTGTCCTGTTACCATCTGCATCAAGTGTCACAGGATGTTCCCAACCTTTCAGAATTGCTTTCCAGGTTCTGCTGTCAATTGACTTAAGAAAAGTACTCATTCGTGATTTCCAATAGTCATAGTTTGACCCTTCCAATAGAGGTGGTCTGTTCACAAACCCTCATTCCTTGTCCATCATGCTAGAATGAAACTACCCTGGAGCTCACCCTAAAACAGGCAGGGTGCCTGCTCTGATGCCAATTGAAATTCTAACGTACTTGTTTTAAAATGTTCTGTAATATGTTTCAACGTTTATAAAGTTATGTTCAATGTTCCAACATCACAAATTAAACAGAAATAAAAACAAGAAAGTAAATGACAAGAAAGTAAAGAACACAGTGAGTTTGTTGACCCAGTTCGGTGACAAACACACTTACTCTAGGGGCTACCAAGCTAGGAAGGAAATCCACTAGTGTAGTCATTATTCTATAGCTCTCAGCAAACTCCTCGTTTACACTAAAGACCTAGGACCTACCTGTCTAGATTTCAACCTAGGAACTCCTAGATATGAGATCCCATCTCACTATCCTATAGTCAGTCACAACCCCTGTGACCTATCAGACTAAAACACAAAACACAAATGGTGAAGTTACCTTTCAAGCAAACAATTAAAACCTTGCTTACAAGCTTTGGTGTTGCACACAAGAGTTTACAACTCAACACACAGTCCTAAACATGTATCACAAATGATACGAGAAAGGCTTACAATAAAAGGTACTAAACTTGCATCAACATGATACAAGAATAGAACACATGTAGACTCAAAATCGTAAAAGCTAAACTTTTTAGAATGACAGCTTGAATAGTTCATTAGGTCATGATGTCTTCCTTTTATACTGAAGCGGCTCAGGTCAAATAATCTTGATGGGCTTCAGAACAAAACAGATCGTCCAGCTGATCTGCAAAACAAGAATCAGAGACAAATATGGAAAGTCCTAAAATGTCGGAACATCTTTAGGATCGTCCAAGACAACTTCAAATATTTCCTAAAATATAATCACAACTTTAAGAATATTCCACAACTGATCATGTAGTGATATGCGCGTTGCTTGGTCAATAAGATAAGGAAATATTGTTTCCTTAAATAATAAAGGCGCGCGTACAAACAGGCAAGATACATGGCACATTGAATCGTGCCAGGATGTTGGAACATTGTATCCAACATCTTACAGACATGCGTGAGTCATGTTGGAACATTGGTTCCAACAACACAAACATGAATATTTGTTTTAGCAACAATACAGCCAATACAAATACCCAACAAAAAGTTATAAATTTCCTTGTCTTAGTATGTTCTTAAGTTTGGGTTTGCTCTTTGGAATTACCAATATTTAGGGTGGGAAACTATAAAACTTAGTTAGTGTATTGTAAACAAATTTGGAGTGAACCATATAAAAATGGTCTACACACACCAAAAAGTAGGAAAAATAATAGGGCTTATGACCCTCTTTTGTACAAAAAAAAAAAAAAAGGAGCTAAAAGCCAAAATTTGGTTTCTTAAAAAAAAAATATAGTTCTCTAGTACCCATGTTGTTTTGGCAAAGTGTAGGAAAGTTGGTCGATTAGTTGTATAGACAATGAATAGTAGCAGATGTCTAGTTCCATTTTTATCCTACTTTCTCAAATATATTTCACATTTATCTAAGTCATGTTATAACTTTGAAAGACCTCAAAAGTGTGTGTTTTTGTATTGATTTTGATTAACTATTAGAATTTTTGCAAGCATATGGTAAAATGTCACTAACATATTGATTGAGTGGTTAACCAACACACTTGCTAGAGAGAACCAATGAGAGATTGAGTAGAGAATTAAGCATGGATGAAAAAAATGAATTATCTCTCGACACTTTTCCGATTTAAGATGAGGAGAATAAATGTAGTAAGTTGAAGTGAGACAAGATGATGATCTCAACACCAAGATGAGGAGAATAAATATTGAAGACATCTTTGACAACTGATTTATAAATATTTTTATAAGAATTTTTTTAATCTTTCTGGTATAACTCCAGTGAACTTTAAACCAAACTCGCCTAAACATTTTTACTTCAAACAAAAAATAAAATTGTTGTTCCCATTTCAATATTTGCTTAGAAACACCATGAATTGACAAATCTAACCTCTTCGGCAGTTAGACTTCGTCGGTTAGTGGGCAACGATAGTTAGCTTTCGTTGGTTAACATAGAACGACAGTTAGCTGTCGTTGCACATCAATACTGCTGATTACAGCAACCTACTCCTACACACTATTCAATCATCACCTTTTTTCCCTCTTCATCAAAAACCCTCAAATGAAATATTTTTTTCCACAATCCTTGTCCAAAATCATTAAAGCAGCAATCCTAGAAGGTCTCAACTCACATTTGACGTCAAAAATCAAGTAATGGATCTTTTAATCGGTTTACATTGGTTGATTATACTCTACTTTTTTCGTATTTACTACATGCACCGTAGCAGTACTTAGCTGCTGATGGCTGGGGGGCAGCAACATTATACTGCCATTGGGGTAGCGGCAGGTAACTGTCATTGCAATCCTTCAAAAATGTAACTCTCTACCTTTTTTTTAAATTGAATTAATTTTGAATTTAATATTATTGCAATAGTAAGTAGTTTATTTATATTTATGTGTTGTTTATTTATAGTTATGGTTGAAAACGTAGATGATGATTTGGTTGAGAAAAAACCAATTTTTGTCGATAATTTCATAGATGAAGTTAAGTTTAGAAGGACACAATGTGTTTCTTTTACCATAAGACAATGTGAGAGTACTACTATTGAGGACATATTTTGGGTTCATCCAACATTTGTTAAGTTGTTTAACATTTTTTCAACAATTTTGGTCATCGACTCCACCTATAAACCCAACATGTACAAGATGCCAGTGTTTTAGATAGTTGGGGTCACCTCGACCGATATGACATATTTAGTTGGTTTTGGATTTTTGACAGTTGAGACAGAGGACAATTTTATTTGGATTTTACAAATGTTGCTTAAACTTCTTAACTCAAAGAGTGATATGCCTAAGGTGGTTGTGATTGACAGAGATACGGCTTTGATGAATGACGTAGCAATTGTTCTCCATGAAACTAGTGCAATACTTTGTTATTTTCATGTTGGTAAAAATGTTAGAGCCAAGTGCATCATTGACTGCATAGCGAAACCGAAGGATGTAAAAAAGGATGAGAAAGAGAAGGTAGCAAAGAGGTGAAGCCAAGTGACATAGTTAACTAGATAATGAGAGCATGGGATGTTGTTGTTGAATCACCTACACAAGAATCATATACAAGTGTGTTAATGGAATTTCAAAATGTTTGTAAAGATTTTCCAAAGTTTCTTACCTATGTAGAGAGCACTGTATTGGATATTGTTAAGGAGAAAATAGTGAGGGCATGGATAGACCGTGTCTTGCATCTTGACTGCAAAACCACCAATATAGTTGAAGGAGCTCATGGTAAATTGAAGAAACATTTGATGACTAGTTTCGGAGATTTGGGTACTTGTATGGAGAAAATACATAAGATGTTGGTGATCCAGTTAACTGAGATACATACATCATTTAGGAGGAGTTGTATTGTATTAGAACATAGATAAAAAGATCTCATTTTGTGCTCGGGGTTGGGGGGTTATGTGTCTAGAGCTACCTTGAGCTATATTTTTTAGGAATCCAAGGAAATTGGCATGGACATGAAAAGTTGTGGTTGTGTGATACATACATTGTATGAGCTACCTTGTACATGCATCATTGCTATGAAAATCCGCCACAACAAGCTTATTTGATTGGATGAGATAAACTGTCATTGACAAAGGTTATGTATGGCTGAAGAAAGTAATAAAGAATTTTTTTTCTGACACGAAAGAGTGGAATGGTATTTAAGAACGTCTTTAAAAAGTCTCTTACCAAATGAAACTACAAATCAAAGAGCTTTTGCATCAGTTAGCATTTCCAGAAACCAAGGGAGCCAAGAAAAAAGTGAGATCTAAAACAAACGAGGAATTGACTAGTCGAATCCCTTCTTCATGGGAGGTTGTTGATTCCCGATTTTCGGATAGTCAGTCGTCACCAACAAAGTCATCATTTTCTAAAAGAAAATGTGCTCGTATTGCCAATTCATCACGTTCCCCACTTCTAACACCTACTTTGTATCCAAATCCTACTCGGTTTCCAAAGCCTAATATGGTTCTTACGTATAATGATGTTTTGGGCCCTATTGATTATATGCCAAAGTTCATGATACCATTTATTGAAAAAAATCGTGGATGTTAAAGGCGATGGGAATTGTAGTTTTTGGGCTATAGCTGAGTTCTTAGGTTTGACATAAGAAAGTAATATCATGGTTCGTAGACATCTTATTCAAGAGATAAAAGATCATATGAATGATTATGTGCGGGTATTTCAGAGTGAGTATCATTTTAACTACATCTTAAATGATTTGCATCCTCCCCAAAGTAGTAGTGGTATTGAACTTGTAGATAAGTGGTTGACGTTTTCGAACATGGGTCACATCGTTGCAACTTATTACAATAGACTTGTAGTGGAATTGACAGATCCCAAAATCGGAACTTCAAAATCTTCCTTAAAACCTTATCCTATGTCTGGATTAATTCCCAATCATTTTGTTTTTGTTTTTTTGAAAGATGATTGTCCACCCCCTCCATCATCTACGGAGTGGAAGCTACACAAGAGTGAAGAGGCATCATCATGGGAATTTAAGTATTTGGATCAACCAACTAGGTTCCGAGACCTCATGAATATTGAAAAAGGAGACAAAACGTTACTACCAAAAAAAGAGTCAAACCAAGACAATCCAATTTTGTGACACTCCTGAAAAAGCAAAGGAAGAATTTCAAGTTATTGCGGAATATGAAGATGATTCAATTTAACTTGATGGAATATGACTGTCTTTTTTCGATGTTCATCCTTTTTTCGGTCGATATTACACCAACATATTTTTTGTTGTCATTATTGTAACGCCAATTTTTTGTGATCAATATGTAACTAACATTATGTACATTATATAAATATATGACTTTTATGTGGTGGAACATGCACCTACATCTTTATTGGTTATTAATGTTTCCGCATTTAATATAAATATATGTTTATGTTTTATCAATAATCTACTTTACGTTTCATTTATTTTATTCTGATATTTAATATTTCATAAACTTTTGTGAAGGCATAACTTAACAAATATTTTGTCTATCTTGGTGAAAATCATTTTAAATGTCACGTATTTGTTCAAATGACATGTGTAAGCCTAAGGGTAGATAAAGATGAAGACACGTGGAAAACAGTTTATTATCATCGGGTTATTCGTGACGATAACGACGTAGAATTATAATTAGGTCGATGGTTGAAAATAATATGTTATATCTTTCTGTTCATTTTAACTGCATGTGCCCATAATGTTAGTAAAAAATTTATGTAATGTTGTGTAATGTGTTGTGCTTTTACACCTAATGCACTTTTGTTGAATTTCAAACATTCAATTTTAACGTAATGTCGAATTGATTTAATCTTGGCCAATTATGAAAGATTATGTATTGTTCTTGTTTATGAGTGACTATAATTGATGTATAAGTTGTATTGTGTCTGCAATTATTATTTTGATTTATAGGTAACAAATAGATCAAAATTTGACTTGATTTTTAAAACAGAACCTGTCATCTGCAAAAATGATATCAACAGTAGCTAACTGCTGATGTAAGATATCCAATGACAATTAACTATCATTGCAAAGTAATCGATGACAGCTAAGTGCCGTTGAGATTATATTCGTCACTAGACTCCCACCTGTGCGATGCACAGGTTTTTTAAAGTTACATATGTAAGTATTATTAATTGGTTGTATTATTAGAAATCACTCATTAAATGGTTATCATAAATCACCCATAATGCCCTTCAAAAAATAAATCACCCCTAATCATTACAAAAATATTGGGTTAAAAAGAATTATCTATAAAAAATTAAATGCACATGTATTAAAGCATATAGAATTGGATCACTCTTGTTAGACGACCGATTTATATTAAAAATGAAAAAATAATATATAATGTTTATGACATGAATTTAACGATATAAATTTATGCATTTAAAAGAAATACAACTTTAATAAGAGAATTGCTCTCGTCAAAATATATGATTCTACTGCTGTCTCTGTAATTTACCACGGTTTAGGGTTTTTTTCCCTAAGAGAAACACGGTTTAGGGTTTTCTATATATAGCCGAATTTTCATGGAAATTAGGGAAGCCAAGTTTGCATGAAAATTAGGGTATTCTGATTGTAAACGTATTAAATAAGTGTACAACAACTTGTCAAAAAAAATCTACAAAAACAATAGATATATACAAACGATGACACAACATGATAGGAATGAAAAGCTCATCAGTGAGGAGAAATATTAGGGATTGCTGCATTTTAGAGCGAATTTATTAGATTAAATTGTTGTTAACCTACTGCAGCATTTTAGAGGGAAATTATTAGGTTAAGTTGCTGCACACCTAATAAAATTAATAAATAAGGATTTTTGATGGAAATTGTTAGGTTAAATTAATGTTAACCTATGTTGGAACAAGGGTGTTTCACAAGTCACCTATTGAGTTTTGACAATAACAAGGTATTAAAAATAATCAATTGAATATGCTAAACAATTTGTTCAAGTGTGCAGGATCCATATTCAGAGTACTATTCTTAAAGATTCTGATTGAACAAGTTCAAGAGCAAAGGAATTTATTTGAAGCTTAAAGCATCTGAAGAACTGCCTC
>Ga0228710_1008155_pt1 | contig 15133 bp, 4 predicted proteins | sample MedpolnodulmetaG_FD_177995 | JGI IMG/M metagenome (GOLD analysis project Ga0228710, IMG submission 177995) | Root nodule microbial communities from Medicago polymorpha collected in Santa Monica, California, United States - pink nodules | ecosystem: Host-associated > Plants > Roots > Nodule...
CTTTTAAATATTTTATTTTTTGTTTTTTTTTTTAAGAATATCATTTTTTGTTTATTGTTTCTCGAAAAAAAAAACCTTCAAAGTCCTCAAAATATTGTTGGTCAACAAAGTTGATCATCATTGTTAAAATAAGTTAATGAGACAGTGTACAAAAAGTGTAAAAACAAAAAAAAATAAAATTGTATAATTAAATTTTTGGCACCCATAAGCATATCATTATTTTATTTTAATTTCTTTCTACATTGTCATGTGTACGACGTTTAACAACGGTGATCAAATTTACCGATGGAAAATACTTTAAGGACCATTATTTAAAGAAAAAAATTAGTGATTAAAATGTAAAAATAAAAAAGTATATTTATAGATATCAAACATCTATTTATACTCTAATACATTGTCTTCATGAGCTTACCTCAGTTGATTTGAACAATGCATATAGGGACGGAGTCAGAAATTTAAAGCCAGTGGATCTGGATACAAGGAACATAATTTGATTAAAAGGATAATTGTATAAATATAAAAGGTATATAAGAAACTAACATTTTCTTGTTTGTTAAAGAAATTTATAACTATAGTTAGTATGAGAGACATTAATCGGTAAATATATTTAACATACAAAAATAAAAAAATAGTAGTGCATATGTTCTAGTGTTAAATATGTTTTTAGTCCCAACAAAATCATACATTTTTAAGTTTAGTCCCTCAAAAACATTTGTTCAATTTTAGTCCTTATTTGCATTTATATGGACTATTTTGATGACTAAAAATAATTCGTTTGACTCTTCTTATAAAGTGCAATATTATGGAGGACTAAACTTACACTTAAAATTTAGGCTTAAATGCACTTTTACCCCCAAGTTTCACAAACTTGCGATTTTGGCCCCCTATTTACAAAATAGCACATTTGGCCACCCAAAGTTTGAGCCCCTTTACAAAACAATGGTCCCCCTTGATTTTGACTCGGTCAAAACTGACATGTTGCATTTTTTTTTTCTTCATATAAACTGCCTACGTGAATTTTAGAATGAAAAAAAATTCAAAAAAAATTCCCACTCCATAACCATTTCTCCTTCATCCTTCTTCACACACAAATCTGCATCCTCCTTCTTCACTCATAAATCTAGTTAATCCTTCTTCTTCTCAAACACCATTTTTCTTCTTCACACACAAATCTCCTCAATCGATTTTCCCCTTTTTCATGGATTCAATCGATCTTCACACACAAATCCTCCTTTTCACTCGTTTTTCCTCCTTTTCACTCAATTCATCGTCATTTTTCGTGACTGATGGTTCGACCCAATGATTATACAACTTCATCTTCTTCTAGAAAACGGAAAGACAATGTTGTATGCTACTGTCGAGTTGAGTCTCCATTGGTAACTTCATGGACATGATAATCGTGGGAGAAGATTTCACGTGAGGGAAATTTTTTTAATTTTTTTTCGTTCTAAAATCCATGTAGGCGGTCTATGTGGCAAAAAAATAAAAATAAAAGCGACATATCAGCTTTGACCAAGTCAAAATCAAGGGGGGTCATGGTTTTGCAAAGGGGCTGAAACTTGGAGTGCCAAATGTGCTATTTTGAAAATAGGGAGGCCAAAATCACAAGTTTGTGAAACTTGGGGGGGCAAAAGTGCATTTAAGCCTAAAATGTAATATAGACTAAACTTAAAAGCTCATAATTTTGTAAAAACTAAAAACATATTTAACCATATATTTTGTATGCAACTTTGAAATTTATTTCAAAAAGAGAATTTGCAGATGAAAAGTATATTTCTATGGACACACAAAACGATAATCGACTAACCAAACAAATGAGTTCAAGTGGTTAACAAATTCCACCAAAGGATAATACATAAAGACCCTCTTTTTTATCGGCAGATAAAATTTACACAAATTAAGTTCACGTTTTTTTTCCATCAAATAAAATCACGTTTTTATTTCCAAAACTTATCTAGTAAGTAAAAGTATCATACGTTTTATTTAAAGAAAAACTCTAAACAGTGTTTTCCATAAATAAAATAAAAAAACTATAAAGAGAGATTTATTTACAAATTACTAATGAATTTTAGTGTGTTTTTGGAATGATTTTACTAATGAATTGTAATTAAAGACCTTTTCAAAGGTTGATGGAGCAAGAATTTAGTAGTGATATCAATTGATGTGCTCTCAAATATGATTAATTTTTCTTTAAGCTATTGATGTTGTTGAAGGAGATATGTCCCTAAGTTGTGGATTCCTTCGCTGCTCCAGAAGAATGTTAAGTATGACTAATTAGGTTTTTATCTACTAGACTACGAAATGCATAAAAAAACTAAGATAAAGACAAATTGATACGGAGGTAAAATAGTAAGATAAGTTTTGTGTTTGATTGAATCTCGGTTTAAAATGTACAAAACAAGTATTTATACGCAAACATTAATCATAATAGTGTGACCTAAACCTACAATGTACAACCTCTGTTCCTCTAATTTCATGGGTAGTGTGTTTGTTTCCCTCGTTGAGGGGTTCATGGCGCCCTACGTTCAACTATCAGCTTCTTCTTTCATAGCATGGTTTGTTAACATCAGGACCGTATCTGAGGCAGGGTGAAGAGGGCGACCGTCCTAGACCCCAAAAAATAAGTACAAAATTTGGACCCCAATTTTTTTTAGGGGCTTATTAAGCCCTAAAAGAAATTGCTTAGTTTTTGTATCAAGTTTGATGTTTATATATATTTATTAGTTAGGACACAAATTGTAGGTTCGCCCTAGGCCACCAAAATCTCATAAATGGCCCTGGTTAACATGGTCCTTAGTGCAAAGCCTTCCCATAAACTTACTTCCTTGTTCATCGCTCATTGCGGTTAAAGATGATGTAAACATGGATAGTGAGTTTTAAGCCTCATTGATGAGTCCTACAAAGCTTTTACTCAGTTTGAGATCCTTCAAACCCATGTTCTTGGTCAATAGACTTGAGAATGAATTTGCTCCCTTGCGTATTTGTCTTAACCTTTGTCTAACCTTCTAGCGACTAGGAGGTCACTTGCCTAAACCTTAATTATCTATCTACCAAGGTCATCAACAATTATGATACGACTAATGAGTTATTGGTTGATCTTCGACTAATGAGACAGTGTGACATATAAGAATTGGCTGAGTGTTAAGGGTGTCATCATTGCGCTGTAAAAATAGGAAACCAGTTGTTCGAACCTTTCACTCGTCTTGTGATAGGAACTTAGCAAACCTTGTCGATTTACTTGCTCCAATGGTTACTATATAAATAGTTTGAATTTAAACTAAAAAAAAAAAAATCACTAGTAACTAAATAAATCTATTATACATGTTAGATAAGTTAAATGATGTATGATAAGTTTAAAATAAATCGATTATATGACAAAACTAAGCATGAAAAAAAATTATATTTCATTTGTTAATAGGTTTAAAATAATATTCGTATTTTTGTAAATTTTAATAATTGTTTGATTTTTAAATATTATAATTTTGCTAGGTTTTTAATTTTATAGATTATATAAATTACTAAGTTACCTTGTGACAAAATTTAACATATTTTTTAAAATTAATTTTTAATATTTAATATATTTTCAATTTTTTAATATATATTTTATTAGATTTCAATTTTTATTTTACATTATATTTTATAAGAGCAAATCGGTAAATTTTTATCATATCGATAAGAATTTCAACCGAAAATTTAAATTATGTTAAGTTTCGGTATTGACTTTTCATAATGAATGATGCCAACGAGTGGGTGAGGTGTGAGTATGGTGCTATGAGAATCAGAATTTAATGAATTTTGTGTTTGTCTTTTCGTAAAAAAAAAATTGTCGAGTAGTCTATTGTCTAAACTTTCAATTTTAAGATGAAAAAATTGGGAGTTTGGGGTTTGAACCCCAAACTTTGTATATATAATGCAACTAAATTATGTTCACAAATACATCTTTTTTATTACTATTCTATTATGTCATTATATTTTGAGTTAATCTCTTTGAGCTAATTATTCATTTTCATCTTCTTTTTTTTAGTTAATATGTTAATTTGTTTTTGAATTTGTGACCATAGGCCAATTTCGTCCTTGAATGTTTTGAAATAATCAAATCATCCCTCCATCAAGTTTAAATGTTGCATTCATTGATTTGCATTACCTTAACGTGTTTGTCCATATCACCTCCCACTTATGTAGAGACCAAATTGATATCGAAATCTAATAAAGACCAATTTGATGGAGAATTTGACATCATAAAAATTCTTAAAAAGAAAAATCATAACTTCTTCATCAATAACCCAAATATTTTATATAAAAAATCCAGAAAAATCTTTGAGTTTGATTAGAGTTACTACAATTGCGAATTTATGATTTGAGCTTACTTTTGGTTTTATTCAACAAACAAGATCGATTGTGGAGTTTATTTTTTGATGTTGGATTTATTGTTAAGTTGATTGTTAAGAGAGGAAATGGGGAACATTAAAGATAAAGATGATGATAAGCAATTCGTTCTGTCTTTCTTCACTTCTGATCTATATTTATGATATTAACTTAAACTTGAAGACGAGTCTTATTCATAACGAAAAAGCAGATTGAAAGAAGCGTGTATACACTTAACATTAACTCAATCTAGATTAAACTACTTTGATCAGAACTCAGCCTCTCGTTTTTTAACGAATAAAGATTGAAATAGCTCTTACACTTGCTATTTTTGAAATATTTGTTATTTTTCATATGATATTTCCATCTTCAGTTTTAACGTCGTTGTCTTCCCTTCGAACTGTGATGTGAATAGTGCAATGCAAGTTACATAACACGGTCACTTTTCAAACAAATTCTTTATAGAAAAAAAGGGATTAAACTTCGTGTTACAACTTAAAAACACAAATTTGAGCTTCAATGGTCGCATTTTTTTTTACGTGAAGCTTCAATTGTTGTTATTGTTAACAAAATGAGCGGTTTCTTAAAAAAAAAAAAAAAAAGGAGTGATTGAATGCAATTCAGTGACAAGAAAATAAACTCCAAAATAGAACCTAACCACTTAGAGCATACATATCAAGGAAAACTCAACTTTGTGATTTAAATGAACTTCACTTGATATTTTATATTACTGACAACTTAATAAGGAGGGATGTTCTTCAACATAATGTGCAACCTTGTGTGAGTGGATGTGGTAAAAAGGAAGATGTTAATTACTTGTTCTTTTCTTACGATTATTTTGGGAAAATTTGGAATGTTATTTTGCAATGGTTAGGCTTCAACATGGTACAACCGGAACATGCCGTAAATCACTTACAACATTCCAAAGTCTAGGTGGTTTTCATAAAAACATCCATTTAGTTTTTAATCTCATTTGACTATCTTGTGTTTGGGTCATTTGAAACGAATGAAATGTCTGGGTGTCTAGACAAAATGGGTCCTCGTTACACAACTTCTACATAAAATCAAGATTCAATCTTTTTGGTAGTCAAAAGCAAAACGTCACAATTGAAGGACAAAATTGAAGGTGTGACTATTTTATATTTAAAAATATATGTAAAGTAAATGAGGGGATGATTTAGCCATTTTAAAAATTAAAGGACAAAATTGATCCTTAAAAAAATGACAAAATTGAAGGACAAAATAGTCTATTTCTCTCTCTCTCTCTAATTTTCTAAAAGAAAAAAAAGACTTAAAATAAGTTGCTTATAGAAAACGGTGGTTGTAGTTGGTCGTTTAGCTATATAAATAGAATCGAATACCCTTGAAAATAATTTAGTGAGGGGTAAGGTCTTTTTGTTTGCGTGCTGCTTTTTTGTTCTTCGTCGTTTTCGTATTCAGACCCAAACCCTAACTCTTCACCCAAAACCATGTCGACCAAGCAAGGTAACCTTCAATCTTCCATAACTCTATTGATTCACGTGATTTTATTGATCATCAATTTCTTTTATTTTTTTATTTTTGAAGATTTTAGTTAATTTTTCGATTTATAACGTGAATAACCCTAAAATATAGATCTGTTCATGATTGATAAAGATTTGATTTATTTGATTGATTTTTTTTGGTTTGCTTTATTTGATTTTAGGTGGAAAAGCTAAGCCTTTGAAGAAGCCAAAGTCTGATAAGAAGGATTATGATGAGGTATTTTAATATTTTTTTTGTGGATATTATGTTGGTTTTTTATTTCTTTGTATTGTATATTTGAATTGTGTTGGTGAAAGAATTGAAATTTCAAGTTTGGTGTAGTTTTGTTTGAGCTTGTTTATTTTATTGGGTGTTTTTGTTATAGAACTCTAATTCCTTTAAAAAAAAAAAATAAATAAATAAATTTTGGGTTTTATTAAATTTAATATCCATGTTGTTATAGATTGAATTCAATGATTTCATAATAATTAAAAACAAAAGAGGATGCAATTCAATTATAATTGTAACATTTGTTATCACTGTTTACTGATTTTTCATATGGGTTTTATTTAAAGCTTCATTAGTCATCTGTTTTAATGTTTCTCTCTTGTATTCTGTTGAAACAAACAGAATTGACTACTACTTTGTAGGATTAGGAAAAAGAGGGGAGATATAATCATGTTTGAATTAATAGAATTCAACTATTTTGTTGTGTGATCTTTTTGATATTAGCGATCCCAAATTAATAGGTTTGATTAGAAAGGATAATGACAGACAATAACTTAGTCAGGTTTGCATAACATAATTAGGAGGAAAAAATGAAATATACATAGGAGTTGAGTGTTCAGAGCTTATGTGGTGTTAATTATGATGTAGAGTAGAGTCTAGATGAAGATGTAATCTTTGGAAATCATGACTCACGAGGGAGTACATTTAGTGTTTGTTTTGTGAACCATTCTTCTATCCTTTTGATTGCTTAATTCAGTGTGAATATCAATGAAGTTTCATTTACCATTCCTAGAATGGGAGTAGCAGCAGCGTAATGAGGACTTGAGAGGATGTCAAAAATTGTGTTAAGAGTAGTTTTGCAATGTAAATATGTGCCCACATGTCATATTGGCCCTTTGGTGTGGGGAGAGGTAGACGGTCATTTATTTGATAAGGTTTGGGACCCTTATTGGATATGAAGATGTCAGGGACCATTGTAAAACCTATTCCATCATTTATGTTTTCTTTGTTAGTGTTTTATTTAGATTTAATTGTTGTGAAATTTTTGTTTCAACCATAATTGGTATTTGATTTCATTTTTGTTGCCTTTTACTTGAGGATCTTGTAATGGCCTTGTGATATAACTGTATCGGTATTTTGTAGGTTGACATGGCTAACATCCAGAAGAAAAAGGATGAGGAGAAGGTGAGTTTATAGCTTTTTATCTACTATGTTCAATTTTTCTGTTACAATGATTATCCTATTTTTATCTGATTCTGTTGCATGGATCGAACAGGCACTGAAGGAGCTGAAGGCTAAGGCGTCACAGAAGGGATCTTTTGGAGGATCTGGACTCAAGAAAAGTGGAAAGAAATAGAAGGGCTCTGTCATGATTTTATACTTTCATTATTGAGCTCTGTAATTACGATTATGACCATGAGAACATCTCTTATTGTGTGGCCTTTTAATTGCTGATGTTAGTACTGAACCAAAGCTTATCTTAATGATGTAAAAGCAATAAGTACTTGTTTGTAGCTTCATTGTGTCTCTCCCTTTGGGCTTTTGATGATAAATACATCTGTTTAGTGTTGTGGTTTTGGCATAGCCTTCTCTTGGTAATAATGCCTTGCAATGCAAATTTTCAATTATCACATTCTGTTATGTTCTCACCTTATGGTAACAGCTTACCTTGTGAGAGATGAGATTCTTGATTCGAGTCAATGCCATTTTTTGGCATTAGCTCTTACGTGTAGTTTTTACAAAATTTCGGTGGCTCATTGTGATTATGTCAAACTCATGGCGAATACCAATAAGTATTGAGTGTGCTTCATTGGCCTACACTTTAGCTGGTTTATAATTACTTACTAATATTACACTCATGTTCTTCCTCTAATCATGACAAATGTTTGCCAATTTTCAAGAGTTACTGCAGTTTCATTAATCAAATGGATACATTATAATCAACTGAAATCTACAATTTCTGCTGCACAAAACACCTGCGCCCTGCAGCCTTGCCGAAAATGCTCATGCGTGAGTTAACTCACACAAGAGTTAAACTTTGTGTGACTTAACTCATGCATGAGTATTTTGAAAAAACATGATAAAACCCAGGAAAACCAATTATCCTCCAAATTGCAAATCGATAGACGGAAGAAATCATATTGCAATTGCTGCAAATCGATACACCTGAGTAATATTCATGCAATTGCTACCACTTCATTCAGCTTTGAATTGGTTTTCCCTTGGATTATTGTTGCTGCCAAATCATATTTTCCTTCAAGTTTTGAATCGATTGCTGCCAACCAACTTTTCCCTTCGATTATCATTGCTGCCTAATCATCTATCAATCAATAACATTCATAGGAATCAATTTGCAATTTGAGGGAGAATTGGGTTGTCATGTGTTGTGTTTTGTCAAAATATCCCTGCGTGAGTTAAGTCACGCTGCGCTACTTAACTCACGCTGCGTGACTTAAGTTGCGTAGTTTTTAACACTTGCGTTGGTTAACTAACGCAGGGGTATTTTGGTCAGTACAGCTGGGTGGGAGCGAAATGTGTTGGGGGAAGAGCAAAAATCAAAATCTACACATTCTTTGTGTTGCTTAAAAATGGATACGCTTATGTATACTCATTTCTTGTATGTATATGCTAAAAATTCATATTTCTTGGTCATAAAATGGTTGGATATTGATTTTCTGCTTTTATAAAATAATAATGATCGAGTAGAATGTGTTAACCATTCCATCTTTCATACGTCTTTTTCATTTATAACTTTTGTCTGAAATTGCATCATGCTTGATTTTTTCTAAATAGAATTTAACTGAACCAAACTAGACAAACAATTTTTAAAACTAAACCTCTAACGAAGTTAATTAAACTTTATTTTTTTGTTTGGTTAACCATTTAAAGTATAACCTATTTTGAAACTACCATCATAGCAAAATGTTGTCATAACATGAGACAGATACCATTAAAAGACTGTGAAACTGGTGATCTCTCACTATACATCAAAGGTTATTGTCCGTCGGTATTGAGGGAGGATCCGAAACATGGGGTATGGAAAGATGGTGCAACAAACTGGGAAGACGGATTGACACCAAACGAAGATCTCCAATTTTCAACTGATCACATGGATTTCAAGACAATATGTGGATTTATATGACAACGAGTCAACTATGCTGGCTCTCTCAAAATCAGCCCATAGACAAGAGAGGAGTCTCCTTCGAGCAAGCATGCTGGTGAATCGTACGATAAATAAAAAATGTTCCCAGTGATTTGTGGTAGTACCCTGTCAAGGAGATCGATCGTCCGAGGATCCTTGTGTCCTAGGTTTATGTTGTGACAGAAAGCTTGTCTCTAAGAGGACCTTGTGTAGATCATAACAACTTGGAATTGGTCCTCATTCTGCGATATTAAAGACAGACAGTGTAATGAAGCAGGTGTATACATTGTTCTGCATGCTTCTTTCTTATGCCTATACACTGACTAAAGCATCAAAGCTATTTCTTTCATCTCTTATGAAGTCTTGAGTACAGGGTCAAGTAACCACGAACTAATTTAATCAATTAACCAACAGAGATTGATATAATTTACCACTACACTACCCCTTGTGGCAGGATTAAATCTCCCTCCAAAGTAAAAGGTCCATCTCTCAGTAAATTCAGTATAAAAGCTCAAGTACTCATAATCAACAACGAATCTGAATTTTAAAACCATAATTGTAGGTCCGGCAAACTGATGGAATTATTTGTGAAAAATCGACCAACTGAGGAAAATATACTTTGGTGTACTACCCCAACCAAAATACACGTAATACGCCAACAAACTGTCAATTTTCTGGGATAATTAAACTCATGGTATACAATGCATATTGGCGGAGAAAAATTGAAGAAAGCTCAAACTTCACTTCTGATTCATATAATGCTCTTACATTACATTAAGTTCAAGACGCAGACTACCCTAGTGACATATCAAGATAACTGCAAAATTCAAGACAGGTCATCTACTAAACTATTGCTCTGGTTTATCTGGATCCTCCTTATCAGGATCTTCTTCTTCCTCTCCCTCTCTTTTTTCTTCCTCTTCTTCATCCTCTTCTGGAGGATCTGCAGGCATTGGAGGCGGCAAAGGTGTCTTCATCGGACTAAATTGAGGGAATATATCTGGTCTTCGTCCTGGCCTAGGCTTTTCCCACTCCTGTCGGTATATATATTAAAAAATCTATCAGCGGAGTATTTGAATTGCAACAAGAAAAAGAATTCAGAGTCTCACAAAACATAACATCGCCCAAACCCAATTTGAATATTACAGTCAGAGCAACTAGATTGTGGACAAAATCTCAGAAAGGGTAGCGTGGTTAATTGTACGGACCATCAGGCCAAGAATCAATCATCAAGGGGGAGGGGAGAAGAATGAATTCATCTTTTGCATTGAGTATGCACAAGGAAATCATATAAACTACTATCAAAATAGCCTTAACTCGCCAAAAAAAAATCTCTAAAATATACAAACGAAAAATCTCACATTATCCTAACCCAAACCCGGTTATTAGTTACTATCAGAGTCACCGAATTGTGTGCATAATGAAACCAAGGGTATGTTTGGGAGGGGATAGACAGGTTTATTATGGGCTATGGCTAGCTTTTCTTGTTATTGGAGTGGTTTTTAAAAAAATCCCAAAATCCTCTTTTACTGATGTTTTAACTTGCAATCAAGGTGGGTTGTCTAATCTATCCTCTGTTTCCCTTTTCCATCCTGCTTAAACCCTTTCTTTTCCTCCCAACGCAAGAAAGCGTTTTAGGAGGGCAACATAGAAAAAGACAAGGGTCGGGATAAATCCTCTCTTGTTAACGGAACGATTTGGGGAAAAAATGAAAAACCGTACAAAACTCTCGTTTACTCTATCTTTTAAGTAACCCCAAATTGAGAGTTGTTTTACATTTAAACATTGTATAAGAATGTAATTATATGTTGTGTTGTGTTGGTGTTGTGTCGGTGCAAGACAAGCCTAATCTGACGAGTGTTTGTGGTTCATAGGTTTGCTAACTATCCAATCAAACACAAAATTCTCCAATAAACACATCACACCAAAATCAAAACCCAAAACTAATTTTGTTTTTAAAAATACAACATTTACATATCTTAAATACAAACACACAAAACTCATCACAACATAATAAAGTTCATCATCATCATCATCATGACAGTGTTTAAGAAACAAGAATTGCATCTAAGGCGGCTTAAGTTTGATTCTAAATTTCAATTAAAAGCGTACACAGAGTAAATCAATTAAACTATAATTCAGTAATTAACAATTAAAATTTGTATCATAACTAATAGCAATAAAAACTTCGCCAATTCCATCACTATTCTCATAAATCACCAAACACTAAGAATTGAATTGAAATTGAAAAGCTTACGATTGGAAAATCGAGAGGTGAACGGCGAGTCAACTTCTCTTCATCGGGAGCCATACGAACGACATGCCTCGAAGAACGACGAAGTGGAGAGATAGAGATTTTAAAGGGTAATCGACAGTTACAAGAAAAATTCAATGAAGAAGAAGAAGGAAGATTGGGTTTAAGAGAAGAAGAAAGAGGGGTGAGAGTGGGGTTTAAGGTTAAGAACGCCATAGCTATTTTTCTTCCTTTCCTTGCTGCGGCTACGCCACACCTAATCCTAATACCTACCTTTCGTTCCCCTTTTCTTTATGCTATTGCTATGTAGTAATTCATCCCATTTAAATAAATGCTCTAAATATTTTTGATAATTTATCTTCTTTTCTAGTTGAATTTAATGGCGCGGTAAAAAAAAAAATTAATAGAAATGGCTCAACATTAAAAATTACGGATGTTCAAATTCAAATTAATCATAACAATTAAAAATTAAATATTGTTTGATACATTTAAATCTCGTTTTGTGAAAAATGTTTGGTTTAGATTGGATCAATTCACTTTTCTAAAACAAAATTAACCGTATAAGTAAATTTTAATATTATTAAAAAAAAAAATTGGTATACTATATTGTTCGTTGGTTTTGATTTTTTTGACAAAAATAAACGACATTCATTCAAGTTGATAGAGTAAATCGATACAATGCAAATTTAAGAGTAATTAATTAGTTTTATTGAAAAATATAAGAGTAATTGAGAAATTGTATGAATGAAAATTGTACATCTAAAATACCAAAACGACAGTTAAATATGTCTCATTTTCTCTTTTTAGTTTTGTCTAATAAATATCATATTGGTTAAAATGTGTCCAATATTGCTTAGATGAGATGACATGAGTCTCTTCTAACTTAATGAATATTTTGGGTTCAAATCCAACATTAAGCTGCAACAGCGTTAAAACTCTTAGGAAAAGTTTGCTATTCATTTGAGTCCTACAATACTCGAGAGATTAGTCTTCGCAAGTTGTGTGCGGAGGATATCCGATTTAAAAATATATATATATTGGTTAACATTTTTGACCAAGTTCCAAGTTCCAACTATCTGAATTTTGCCCTCCTACGTTGAAAATCGTATTGTTAGCCTCCCATCTTTTTTCCCTTTTGTAAAATTGTAGCCCTATGTGATTTTAATTTGATCAAAGCTAATGTAGTGCTTTTTAAAAAATACATGTTCGACTATGATTTTTTTTTAATACATATAAATTTAAAAAATCAAAATTAAAACAAAAACAAAAACAAACTAAAAACACAAAATCCTCTTCTCGATTGAAAAAATAAAACATTACATTAAAGTCGGTCATAATTCAAGTCGGTCTTGTGGTTCTACAAAGGAAAAAAAAAAGTCGATCATGTGTTTTCCTCGTAAAATAAATTTCGGACCATCCAAGGATAGTCCCACGGTTTTTAGAAAAAAAGATAGTCTCGTGTTGGTTAAATCTCCCGAGTATATGGACTGTTAAAAAGAAAAAATAACAAGTTTAAAGTATTGCTTAAACAACTAACTTCGATAACTTATAACTTTTACATCAAATGTTGTATAATATTATTCTTACATTACTTGTATAATATAAAATTTCTTATAATGAATTCTTAACTGAGATTGGTTGAATCTTCTAAATTCTGAAGTCATTGTTTCAGGTGATTAACATTGAGGATGAATCATGTCTCCGGTTGTGGGTTGCCTAGCTACTATAGTTGAGTCTTAGATATAATTGTTTTGGGTTTTTTAAGATACAATAAGAAATGCATAAATAAAAGCAGAAAGATAAAAAGATAAATTGCAAAAATAAATTTGTTCAATTGATTGGAAAACAATTTGAGAAGGTTCAATTGTTCGAAATGAATTTTTAGGTATCTGGATTTATATGAACGAAAATATTTATAGTAGAGTTAAAGTCTATTGGCCAAACATTGTGGCCAACAATGTGTAACTCATATTCATCTAGTTTTCACAGGTGCTGCGTGATAACTCCTTGGTAGTGGGATCGTTGCACCCCACATTTGGATTCAACTTTCCTCTCTTCGACATGATCTGTTGATGAGGTCCTAATTTCTTGTGCGACTTCACTTTAAATTGTGTCCTTCTTGTCGTTCCTCAAAAAGGTTACTGTTGTTGAGAGCGAAGATTGTGGGTAAAACTTGATTCTTCCGTCCCACTATGTCTTTGACTCATTTTTGAGAAAATAACCGTGCAACTTAAATGTACATCCACATTTCTTCAACCATGTATCTTTTTATTTGAGGAGTGTTATTTGAACAACCATTTGGTTGACAACTTATATAACAACAATAATTTACAAAGAAAAAGTAGATATTTGCACAAAAACCAAAGCAATAAGAGATAAAGTAAAAAGTAATGTGAGTATGAGAGATAAAGTTGTCATAAAAGTTGTCATAAAATGGATGTTCAAATATCATTTCTCATTCAACAATATTAAATTTTGAATCAATAGAAGGTTTAACCATATTTACATATACATTGCAAAACAAAACCAAAAACATAAACAATACTTCTCCGTTTCAAAATACATATTCAATTTTTGCAATGTGCACTATTCACTTGACTTATTTTGACCATACTTTTTAACTAATGTATAAATACAAATAGGGTCTTGCTAAAGTAGAATGTTTGCATTGGTTTCAACAACATTTTGACTTTTGAAAAGTTAAATTTATCACTTTTCACCATTTTTCAATACTATATTTCTATTTTTATTCCCTTATCCAATGCCCCAAGGGCAATGGTTAACATTCTTCATACAAATATTGGCATGTAAGATGTTGTTTGATTTGTCTCGACAAATATTTTCAAAATATTAAATTTTAAAAAGAATTTACTTTAGATAATTAAAGATATTAACAGTCAAAATTGTGCATTAGCATATGTGAAGTGGTTGACTTGAACATGTATTTTGAAACGGATGGAGTACATTAAAATATAAACACTTACAAATAATTTCAAACAACAAGGCAGAGATGTTTTTGGAACAACTCGGCATGTAAGTCCCGACGATTCATCAAATATATCTCCCAATATGTGTCAATGTATAAAATATGGTGACAACTAGAGTACCCATGGAAGAATAGTGAGTAATTTACCTCAACCAATGAACATTTATCTTTTTAGGTGGTATCTATGAACTATCTTGACCCCACCAATAAATTGCTCATTTTATTGATCGGTGGATTGTTGTTTTTGGATTTCCAAACTGTTGTATTTGGATTGCCAAATTCTATCATCTACCGAAGTTGTTACTAGGTTGAGTCACGACCAGGTCGCTCTCTTTAAGACGTTTCGTGGCACTGTCCAAAATTGTGCAAGACAGACTATCAACCACGCCGCCTCCAGGATAAAACAAGCCCAGCTACAACTGTGCGGTTAACTACTGCACTGTAGAAAACCGTTTGAGATTTACACCTTCAAATATGGTACTAAAACCACTTTTTAATACTGAAACCACTTTAATATGGTATTGTTATCACTCTGTTATGGTGCTGAGACCACTCATATATGGTGTTACCACCATTCTAACTTTAATTTCTCCAAAGTATCAATATGGCACTACGACCACTCAAATATGGTGATACCACCATTTCCACTTTTTGA
>Ga0228710_1008156_pt1 | contig 15130 bp, 12 predicted proteins | sample MedpolnodulmetaG_FD_177995 | JGI IMG/M metagenome (GOLD analysis project Ga0228710, IMG submission 177995) | Root nodule microbial communities from Medicago polymorpha collected in Santa Monica, California, United States - pink nodules | ecosystem: Host-associated > Plants > Roots > Nodule...
ATATATATATATATATATATATATATATATATATGTCGACGGTGGATCAACTTAGTTTATGGATTTTGATAACTTTAATCCACTTAACATGACTTGCGGAAAATTATATTGTCAATCCATTAATTGAAACTGAGTACTTGTATATAGTTATATAAGCATATCGTCGATGCATAAATTATATTATATTAATTATATTATACATTGAATTTAAGTAAATTGATAAAAAAAAAATAAACATTTTTTTAAATTGTATTAAAGTTTGTAGATTTAAGAGCCAATATAAGCTATTAATTTTACGTTTGGATAGGATATGTAAAACACAAAATTTGCAGATTTATTAACCGTTGTAACTTTGTCAAGAGTTTATTGTAATCTTGCTTATTCTATCTAAATATATTACATATGTGTTTGATTTGCACCCTGTTTACAACTCTCACGTCCCGATGTTATATACATCGCGAGTATCATACATGAATGGATGCAAGAAAATAAAACTTCTGATTGCTTGGAAACAAACAAATGCAATGTCTAGTTAGATAGCTAATTAAAATAGTGTACAAGGATGCAAAAATTTACTTCATAATAAGCTATTACCAAATTGATGAATTAATGGGAAGCTTAATTTAATCATATTTATATAGCTAATCCATTTATTGACTTTTTTGAATAATTGAAGAAGGAGGCATGGACCGAAGAGGAAGACAAAATATTGATCGAAGCTCACAAGATTGTTGGTAACAAGTGGGCGGAAATTGCAAGGAGATTGCCGGGGCGCACCGAGAACTCTGTCAAGAACCACTGGAACACCACTAAGCGCCGCCAGAAAGCCAAGAAGATGAATAGGGGTAACAGTTCAAAGGGAACACTACTTTTGAAATACATAATGGAAGTCAGTTCTGCCAAGAAAGTTGAAAAGGAGATGATGAATAACTCTATGAGCATGCTAAATATTGAGAATCAACCAAATTATGAAAGTTCTGAGAGTGATTTTTTCTCTGAAGGTTTGACTACTCAAGAAGAAGAAATTGGTGGCTATGTGCCAATGATGTTCAATGATGATGATGATGGAATGGCAAGTGGGTCTGGATCAAATAGAATGGAGTTTTTTCCTGAAATTCCTATAAAGCAGAAAATTGACCTCATGGAGAAGATATATAGAAGCCCTTAAGGTGTTGTCTTTGTTTATTACCAATAAAGTTACCATGGATATTTTGTTTCGTGTTTGGAAATGGTTACCAATTGTGTTTGTGTTGTGATGTTTTGTTTTAATTTGACTTGTGTCCCGTGTATAGGGACACATACTCTAGATAGAGTTGGATTGTTATTGTTAATTTCATTATGGCTTGGATGGTCTGTTTTGGTTTACTCAGTGGCCGACATAAAATAAATATCATTTTTATGGTACTTTTATCTGTATGTTTTTCTCTATGGCCATGGCACAATTAAATTTTCCAAGATAGAGTCAATTTTTTTTAAGATATAAATTTTTACAACTTTATAGGTACCCAAGTTTATTTTTCTAATGATTTAAGATTTTAGACAAGTAAAATCAAAATATGTTTTACTAAAATGTGTTATTCTTAATGTCATAAAAAATATTGTCTCTTCTTTGTAGGTTTAATTCATGACCAGGATTTAATTTCATGTCAGTCTATCACTTACAAATACTGAAAATGTGACCTTCTGCCATTTAGAAGGAAATCTATAAACCCAAAATTATTAATGTACTCGTTGAAATTTTTTATATCACACTCTCTAGAAAAATTAGCATTCCCATTGTGTTCCATATCTAATATAAGTGCATTAAAATATCCACAAGCACATCAGGTCGGAAAAGAATCACCAACTACCTTCTGACATAATTGCTCCAACATCACTCATTTTCCCTCCCAAACACAAGGAGTATATACTTTCGGCTGCAAGTGCATTTGCATCCAAAATAATTAAGATACAATTTGATGTCCCTTGGAATGGTTTGAAGAAGAACTGAACGTCTTTAGACCCCCAAAACATTTCACAAACAACTGAACGTATGGTTTTTCTACACAAACCCCCGTATTTCTTTTTTTCTTAGCATGTCCACCTAACCCTCGTATGTTGTAACTTAATATCTTCATTACAACAATATGTCACCTATTAAATCTTAACCTCTGACCCCATATCCTATCATGTTGATTGTCTTCCTCCCTTACATGTTCAATATCATGTCTGTCTCTAACCTCCATATTCATTAACTACTGAATGACCTCTCTTGTTCTCCTTCATTTTTTAAACCAACTCTTCTCGAACACTCCATATGGCCTCCATTTTCACCCTAAGATCATTATGCAACACTTTCCATTGATCTCAATCTTTGATATTTAAAGAAACATTGCAACCTGAATTAGATGACAAACTTACTTGATCACAATCATGAGAAGTTGAATCTTTCTCTATTCTCTTGCTCATATTTTTTATCATAGTTTTCATAATCTAACCTCAATTTTTGGAATTAAGACTAGTGATTTGCTTCATAAGAGGTAACACATAAACCCCATAATAAACTTTTTTGTGAAAAGTAAAATGAGAAATCAATAAAAACAATTCCCTTGTCTGGCTAGAGCAGCCTTACATTTCGTCGGTTTTGAGAAATCAATAAAAACACTGCTTCTTTTCCAACAAGTTTCCTACAACCCATCACCTTAATTAAACAAAAGCTCCTCCACATATTATAGTGGAAGATATTACGGGTCAACCAACCTGTCTGGTAGAAAATGAATTAACTTTTGATCTTTCCTACTTCATAACTTTCAAGCAGGTGGATCACCAATATCTTTTTATGCTTGCTTATAAATGGATTTTAATGTAGTTATCCCTTGATCTCGTCTTGTAGAAAAAGGGGAAGATATTTTGGCTGAACCAACTAATGATCTGAGGTGACAAAAACTGATTTATGCCAACGACATATGCCCTTTCAATTTTGTCCATATACTAAGTTTAATATCTTTTCAATCTCAGTGCTAAATGGAAATAGATGTGAGGATAAGGACAACAATGAAAATAATTATACTAATTTTTATATAATACAAAAGTTTATATCTTTGAGCAAAAGTACACGTGGCGTCTCAAGTTTCTCTCAAGCATTTATTGCTCCTACAACAAAAACGTTGTAATGCATTGTACATTTGATCAAGAAAGTTTCCTTAATTACGTTTTGTGTATATTACAATCATGCCATTTATTTAAAATGAAAATAATTATATGTATTATGTACATTTAAATTGAACCATATTGCCTTATCACCATAAACTAAATTATATAAAGATTAGAAGGAAAAAAAACAATAAACCACTTTTACATATGATCAGACCAAACTAAATATTTTATTTTCTTTTTTGACTCTAATTTCGACTCTAATTGATCAATCAATTTTACATATTAGTTGTCTGATGTTTTTTTTAATTACTTAGAAATAACTTAATTATTGTATTATCTTTGTGATTTTTTTAATCTCCGAAAATAATATCGTAAGTATATAGGTAAAAACGTTTTTTTCTTTCTTTACGGACATGGAGGAACTGGAAAAACCTTCATTTGGAGGATGCTTTCTGTTGGACTATGTGAAAAAGGATACATTGTAGTAAATACGGCGTCCAGTGTCATATCAGCTTTGCTACTACCAGGTGGTCTTACAACCCATTCGCCGTTCAATGTTCCTATTCAGATCAATGAAGCCTCAAATTGTATGTTTGATAAGGAAAGTGACAAAGCTGCTATGTTTAGAAGAGCAAAAGTAATTATATGGGACGAAGCACCAATGATGCATCGTTGGTGTTTTGAGGCCTTTGACCAAACCATGTACGATGTGATGTCCTAGGATGGAGTCGACAATACTGACAAACCATTTGGCGGTGTTACTGTTGTTCTGGGAGATGATTTTAGACAAATTTTTCCAATGACCAGAAAAGGATGCAGATAGGACATACTTGCTTCATTCATTAACTCATTAAAGTTATGGAGTCACTCCAAGGTTTTTACACTTACGATGAACATGTGTTTGAGTGCTTCAACTGATCATGCTGAGAAAGCTGAGATTAGAAAGTTCGCCGAGTGGATACTTTTAATTGGAGATGAAATTGGATCTTCCAATGAGGGTGGAGAAATTGGTTTAATCATTCCTAATGAGTTGCTAATAAAAGATTCACCAGATCCATTGCGTTCTTTGGTTGATTTTATATATCCTAATTTTTTGGAAAACATGAAAATCTAAAAAATTTCCAAGAGCGGAGGATACTCGCTCCTACACTTGACGCAGTTAAGCACGTTAATGAATTTCTTCTATCATTGGTTCCTGGAGAGGAAAAGGAATATATCAGCTCTGATTTGGTTTGTCAATTAGATGCAAATAGTGAGATAGAAAGTCAATGGTTTACCACCGAATTCTTAAATGATATCAAGTGTTCTGGTGTTCCGAACCACATATTGAGTTTTAAAGTTGGATGACCAGTTAGGTTGATGAGGAACATTGACCAGGCAGCTGGATTGTGCAATGGGACTAGGTTGATTGTAAACAAACTTGGGAAAACTTTATCGGTGCAACTGTTATTGCTGGAAAAACTGTGGGTGAAAAAATCATTATTCCAAGAATGAACTTAATTCCGAGTGATCTTGGATTTCCTTTCAAATTTACGAGGAGACAGTTCGCGTTGACTTTGTGTTTCGCAATGATGATAAATAAAAGTCAAGGTCAGTCGTTATCTCATGTTGGAATCTATCTTTCCAAACTAGTTTTCACTCATGGACAACTGTATGTCGCTGCAATTTCGGGACATTTGTAATGTTTTCTATATTTGAGTCTGTAATTTTATTCTTCCCGAAACATAGCAATTTTAGGGGGTTCTTGAAGTAAAACACGAAGAAATCAAGAAATCAGGCAAAACAAGACCTCCGAAGATTATTGGGCTTTGAGAAGATGAAGAATAAAGATTCAAGAGGCCTCATAAGGCTTTTCTAATGAAGGAATTATGTTTCCAAGTTCCATGACAATTTAACTATGAAAAAAACACCTCAACAGGCGCAGAATACAGGAATGAGAATGTAATGCACTAATGCGCCCGTCACACAAAGGAAGCGCGAGGCGCACAAAAGTAATACACTAAAGTGCCTAACGGATTCCTATGGGTGCAAGGCACCTGAAAGCTCTAGGCACATGCGCCTGGCGCATGGCCCTAAGCACTAGGCGCATGAAGTCTTGCAGAAGAAGTCATTTTTCGTGACTTTTTCGCCCCTGGAATCCCATGAATTTAGCCCAAGTTCGGTGGCAACTTTCCCTATAAATATTGCCTTCCTCATTCACAATTTCTTGTTCAAAATTGGAGTAGTTCAAGAGGAAGGCGATTTTAGGAAGCCAAGGAGGAGTTCTTTCATCTCCATCTTTTATAGGGTATGTTTTAATCTTTTAGTATTTTTGTCTTAGTTATCATGTGTAACTAAATATCTATAGGTTAGGGTTCTAAGATGAACCTCTGTTTATTTTTGTTGGATAATTATTTAATTTAATGTCGTTTTATTAGTTTATTTTCTCTTCCTATTAAGTTTTATTAGGATTAATTTATTTTGGCAAAGTGCAACCCTAGATTAGGTACTTAGATTGTGACAGGGCTTAATATTGTTATTACTATCTGATGTTTATATCTTGATATTTATATCCTTATACTAATAACTACCTGTCTGGGAAGTAAGTGATTAGTAACTAAACAAAAGATACCAAAAGCGAGTTATCCCTATTAGTAAGTATTCGTGTAAGCCCTAGAAGCCAATAGTTTATGTTAAACTTATGTTATGTATCATGACTTTTATTATTAAATAATATATGACACTCTTTATTATATTCGTTGTAATGTTAATAATGTCCCTAGAATAGATAGTTCATATAATGGTATATTAAGTGTGACTTAATCATGAGATTACATTAACATAAAGAACATTATTCTTAAATGTATCGGTAGTCAAACTTTAATATGAATTGGGATAATAATAAAGCGTCGAGACTATTATGTATGTAGACTGATGATAACATTTCATGGGTCATAGATGTGAGGTATTAAGTCTATACATAGGTATAAATATTAGGAGTAATATTTATATTGGATTGACCCACCGTGAGAATACTACATAGTATGTTATGAAAATTTCATAAGATATTCTAACAGTGATAATAGTGTATATTACTCTTAGACCTGAAACCATTGTGATCCCTAGATGTGGACTCAAGTGCTTTATTAACAGTCTAACGTTGTTTGTAACAGGATAACCATAACGTTGGCTAATGGGTAATTGATGAATCATGCTGAGGGACATGAGTGTCCTAGATGAGAAATTTGTCCCTCCTCATAATAGGAGATATATCTTTAGGCCTCTTGATGAAATATGACTGTAAAGTTGCATGACCATGCTGAACTAAGTCAATATGAGATATTGGACTTATTCGTTATTCAGTATATTTCGGGATAGAGAAATATAAATATTGATCTATACAAGGGTGACAATATCTATGCCTTGTGATCAATATATATATGAGGAAAAAGGAGTAATTGTACACATGAATATTATCATGAAAAAGTTGGCTAATGGGTACTTGTTCAATCAATCAATATGAACAAATATTGATTGATGTGTGGAGCTTCGTAACCGATTCAGAGTACTTGTTTGATATGATTATATTGTTGTGACAAAATTAGGGTTTGCCTATACGGTTAGGGTTGTCAGAAACGTGTCAAGTATTGATGCGAAATACGACGCTAATTCAAAGTGAATCGTTCATATTGGATTAGCTTCTGGGGCGCTTCCCCCTTGACCCATGTCCATTGCCGTCTGCTGACCGATCAGCGGAACCCCCGGCTAATCTGCCTAGTGTGATCATATATCGAATTTGAATTTAATTTATTTAATTATGAGGTGTAAATAATAACAATAATAAAAGTGTGATTGTTATTATTTTATGTGAATGATTATGGTCTTATCCCTTTTGTTTTACTTTATTTTGGATATCTGTGTATCGTACCTCTCTCTTAATTTATATTGTACATTCTCTTCTCATCCACTCCCTCGTATGTAAAACGAGTTTATTTATATGTAATGTAAATAGAATACAAGGAGACAATATGACTCAAGATGTTAGGATAGTCCTGGAAGTCTAGCTTGGAGAAGCAAGGTCGTTTCTAGGATTTGTTTAGATTCTCTCATTGTCTTGAGAGAGTCATAGTGTTAGGAGGCCATAATCATGTCACTTTTACTTTGTATAATTGTTATGCATGTTTGAATGATTAGAGTGCAAATATATATGATATATAAGTCGTGGTGAGGTGAGATCAAACTTAATAAAAATTCTTCAATTTGATATATTAAGTTTAATGCTTTCCAAAAGGATAACACCCTTCAAGACTAATATCGAATGTGTGGATTTGCCTCCATGAAGCACATGTTCTATACTAGTAAGTTGCGGTGAGGTAATCTCATTTACCCAATTGTTATTCTTTTGGGTTTAACTTAACAAAATTAATTTTAATAAGATTAGAATAAATTTAGAAGCAATAATTTGGAAATGTCTATATGATAGATTTGAGTAACAGTTACTCGCCCAATTGATTTGAAAGTTGTATAGGATACAATTGGAAATGTTCCTACCTAAATAACTTATTTTTGAGGGATCAGCCCCCGCTGACATAAAACAAGGTGAAATAAGGATTTCAACCCACTTGAAAATCTTCCAACGGGATTTTCCAAATCAAATGTTTTAAGGTCATTTGATTTGAGTAAAATAGTGGGAGCGTATTTAATTAAAGGCCAAATTAAATATGTTATGTTCATGATACTTATTTTGTATATTTTAAAATTGTAGATTGCAACTAATGCATCAAACAACATTTTGCGATCACTTATTGAGAAAGAAAAACTGGTTGAAACTAACTTTTTAGACTGGCAACGAAAGATGAGGATTGTCCTCACACATGAGAAAAAGTTGTATGTGCTTGATGAACCTATTCCTGAGGCACCACCTATTGGAGCTCATGCTGCTCAAAGAAATTCTTATAATAGGTATCTCGATGCTTTTGTGGAAATCTTTTGCATCATGCTAGCAACCATGACTCCCGAGCTGCAGAAACATCACGAGGGGATGACTGCGTTCGATATGATCGAACACCTTAAGACTCTTTATGAAGAGAAGGCAAGGCATGAAAGGTTTGATGTCTCCAAAGCCCTTTTCTCAACCAAGCTGTCGGAAGGAAGTCCCGTAGGACCTCTCATACTCAAGATGATTGGGTATGTTGAGAACCTAGCTCGATTGGGTTTACCCCTTGAACGGGAACTTGCTGTTGATCTTATCCTGCAATCGTTGGTAGAAAGCTTCGGCCATTTTGTCCAGAACTTCCTCATGAATGAGATGGAAAAAACTCTTCCACAGCTTGCAGCTATGTTAAGAACTGCTGAAAAGAATATGAAGGGAAAAGGAAAGGCCATTTTGATGGTTAACAATGGAAAGTTCAAAAGGCTTCACAAGAAGCCAAATAAGTTTAAGGGAAATGGCAAAGGTAAAGCTGTTGCTAAGCCATCAACCAAAGCTTTGAAGCCTACTGGAGGTGTGGCTAAAGAGGGCAAGTGCTTCTACTGCGGTAAGACTGGGCATTGGAAGCGTAGCTGCCCAAAATATCTAGAAGATAAGAAGAATGGAACTGTTGTCTCTACTTCTTCAGGTATTTTTGTTATAAAAATTAATATGTCTACTTCTACATCATGGGTATTAGATACTGGATATGGTTCTCATATTTGTAATGATGTGTAGAGGTTGAGAACGAGTAGAGCATTGGCAAAAGGCGAGGTCGATCTTAGAGTTGACAATGGAGCAAGGGTTGTTGCTTTGACTGTTGGAACTTATGTATTGACCTTACCTAGTGGTCTTTTAATTAATTTAGAAAACTGCTATTATGTACCTGCCATTAGTAGGAATATTATTTTCGTTTCTTGTTTATACAAGTCTGGTTTTTGTTTTACAATAAAAGACAAATGTTGTTCTGTTTATTTGGATAATATTCTTTATGCTAATTTGATTATGATTAATGGACTTTATATCCTTTATCTCGATATGCCTATCTATATCATTGATGTTAAAAGGATGAAACCTAATGAGTTGAATCCGACTTACCTTTGACATTGTCGTTTAGGCCATATAAATGAGAATCGTATTTCCAAACTCCATAAAGATGGAATTTTGGACTCTTTTAATTTTGAATCATATGAGACATGTCAATCTTGTTTAATAGGAACGATGACAAATACCGCATTTACCGGTCAAGATACATACTGATGTGTGTGGACCCCTAAACACACCCGCTAGGGGAAGATTTCATTACTTCATTACATTCACTAATGACTTGAGTAGATTTGGATATGTGTATCTAATGAAACACAAATCTGAATCATTTACTTTATTCAAGGAATTTTAAAATGAAGTAAAAAACCAACTAGGAAAGAAAATCAAAATGCTTCAATCTGATCGAGGTGGAGAGTATTTGAGCTTAGAATTTGACAATCATCTAAAAGAGTGTGGGATCGTATCCCAAATCACACATCCTGGAACACCACAGTGGAATGGTGTTTCTGAAAGGAGAAATCGAACCTTGTTAGACACGATCCGATCAATGATGAGTCATGTTGATCTTCCAAACTCCTTGTGGGGACATGCCTTATTAACTGCAGGTTATACACTTAACCGAGTTCCATCCAAAGTGGTAGAAAAGACATCATATGAGATATGGAATGGTCGAAAACCCAATATAAGACATTTAAAGATTTGGGGTTGTGAAGCTTATGTAAAACGACAAATGTCTACTAAGCTTGAACAAAGATATGACAAATGTTTCTTTGTGGGATATCCTAAAGAAACTAGAGGATACTACTTTTACAATCCTTCTAAGGGCATAGTAGTTGTCGCTAAAAATGAAGTCTTCCTTGAAAAGGAATTTGTCTCCAATGGAATCAGTGGGAGAAAAGTAGATCTTGAAGAAGTTAAAGACCCGCAATGTAGTGATATACCGATGGAGGAACAGGAGCAGGATACACAAACTGTTGTGACATAAACACCTACTCCAATAACACAAGAACCACATAGGTCTAGCAGGATACGTCAAGAACCTGAAAGATATGGGTTTCTCATATCAGAAGAGGGTGACATATTGCTCATGGACCAAGATGAGTCTGTGACTTACATAGAGGCCATTACTGGTCCTAAAAATGAGAAGTGGCTTGAAGCCATGAAATCTAAAATGGATTCCATGTACATAAATCAAGTTTGGAACTTGGTTGAAGCTCCTGAAGGAATTATTCTTATAGGATGCAAGTGGGTTTTCAAAAAGAAAACTGACATGGACGGAAAGGTTAATACCTACAAAGCGTGGATGGTTGCTAAAGTCTTCAAACAAATTCATGGTGTAGACTATGATGAAACCTTTTCACCAGTTGCAATGATTAAATCCATTCAGATCTTACTTGCTATCGTTGCATACCATGATTATGAAATTTGGCAAATGGATGTCAAGACTGCTTTCCTTAATGGAACACTTCTTAAGGATGTGTACATGACACAACCTGAAGGATTTGATGATCCTAAAGCAACCAAGTATGCAAATTGCAGCAATCAATCTATGGATTGAAGCAAGCTTCCACAAGTTGGAATCTTCATTTTGATGAAACTGTACAACAGTATGGATTCATTAAAAATGAAGATGATACTTGTGTTTACAACAGGGTTAGTTGGAGCATAGTCTCATTTCTGGTTTTATATGTGGATGACATATTTTTAATCGGAAATGGCATCCCTACACTACAAGAAATCAAAACTTGGTTAGGGAAATGGTTTTCTATGAAAGACTTAGCTGAAGCCTTCTGTACATTAGGAATCAGAATCTATAGAGATAGATCACAAAGATTGCTTGGCTTAAGTCAGGGTACATACTGGACCGTCAATATATTCCTAAGGATTTAAAAGACCTCAAGAAAGGCTTTTAGACCCTTCCAGAGGCCTCAACGCCCCCCATAAGGCTTCTAAGGCCCAAGGCGCGCCCTCCCCAGGTCGCCGCCACAATCTGCTTCTAGAAACCTCTAGAAAGCCGCCTAAATACCTAATTGCCCCTATTACTTATTGCCTAAGTAAACATAAATCAGGCCCACAGAGGGCTATAAATACAACCCTTGAGAGCCTTCTTAATACAAACCCTAATACGATTATTGTACTTTTTGCTAGTACAGTCGGCGCTGTCTGTGGGAACCGGTAAAACTGACCTGGGCCACATCTAATCAATTTTTCTGCCTCCACTTCATGTTTCTGCTCCACCACCGCCTGAGAAGATAGCACAGGCAGCCTTTGTCGTCTGATCACCTAAAATCGGTGATCGAAGAGGTCGTGATATCGTGTCATAGACCGCAATTATTCTTGAAGTTTCTTCGTCAATTTTAATTATAATTATATGTATTTAACATAGTTGATTTGTTTTGCTTTGAAATCGCAACCCCAATTCCAATTTTTGTTTTAAACATCAGGTGACATCACAGTTGTGTGATAAGGGCAAGACTGAGACAAGTGTCAGTGTGTTCACGACATCATTCAAAAGATAGAGAATTAATGATCAAATCGAGAAATATGAAGCGAAGAGTAACCAAAGGAAAGGGTCGCTATGAAGAAAACATTATCGGAATGGTATGACCAAACCAACAGGCGAGCTCAATCCCTCACGGCCATCGTCGTCATTATAAGTAAATGGAGGCGAATTCATTGCCGTTTCTCTCGATTCCAACAACGCTAGGGAAGAATAATTTTTACCTTGCATATCTCTCTTACTTTACTACACTTTGGTGTGATCCTTGTTACTTTGATTATTTGGAAGAATTCAGCCTGTTATACAATCAGTTTGATTCAAGTTCAATAATAATATGTATGGTATCGATATATGCTTTTCATAATCACTTGTATCATATCCATCAAGTAGGAGAAAAGCACGAGGTAAAATTGAACAGAGGTTAGTTCGGATTTAACATGAGTAGGAAGAAAGGTAGAAAATTTGGGCGAGTTAGTTCGAGATTAATAGGTGAAGGAAGACGAGTAGAAAGTAACATAACTTAGCGGAAGATTTAGTTTCAATCTAACTGGAGAAGAAAGAGGAGTAGTATAGTTGTAATTATATTTATTAAGTTGGATTGTAAAACAAATTCTATCATTAGGAAAAAGAAAGACTACTCTAGGTACCCTGTGGCAGAAGCAAAGTGTAGTATTGTTAAAAGGTCACATATGAGGGATTATGGCGAGGAAAGTCTTGATATTTAAGAGGTCCAAGTGACCCAGCTCCCTTTCCTGGGAACCCCTTTCATGTATCATTTACTTTGCGAACTGAACTAACGGTTTAGTAAAACCATAAATAATGGATTAATAGTGCCAGTCCCACGAAGAAGAATCAAATTGAGCAGAAAACTTAGTCCTAACTTCATAGGAGGAAGTAAAGACATAGAAAATAAAAAACCAAGCAAGTTAAAATTCATGTTAGTAGGAGAAAAAGAAGGAATATAAAATAAAAAGGGCGAAGTGGGCAAGTTAGTTTAAATCTAATAAGGAAGTATCACATTTTGATTTAAGAAAAGTAGTAGGAAGACTTAGTTCCAAATCTAATAGAAGAAAGAAAAGGATTAAAAGAACAAAATAATCAAGTAAGAAGGTTATCTAATAAGATAATAGAAAGAATAGGAAGGGGAGTAGAAAATATGGGTGAGTTAATAAGAGAAGCCAACGAGTAAATAGTTCTCATTAAATAAGATTGTGTATGATTAAGACTCCTTTATTTTGGATGTTCGGAAGTCACGTTATATTTCAGATGAATAAAGTTTGGGAGGCAAACAAGCCCGCCAAGGGCGAGCTTAAACAAAGGAAGTATTCACTAAACAGCTCGTCAGAAGGAAATGTAGAAAGCAACGGTCCCACCATTAAGATCTTGAAGATAAAACGTGGAGCTATCCTAACCGTTTTTGACCTTTGAGATTTGTTTTGCAGGTTTTTAACGAGGCGCTCTATTTTCTAAATTATCTCCGCCATTCTACAAAGTGATTATCTTCGGCATTCTACAAAGTGATTATCTTCACCATTCTACGAAGTGACTATCTTCTCCATTCTACAAAATGATTACTCTTCGCCACTCTGCAAAGTAATTCTACTCGCCATAAGGATTTGATTCGCCATTTTCCATTAATGCGTCAACCCCTCGTGGCTCTGAAGAGTATTTATAGTCAACCCCTCGTGGCTCTGAACTAAAAAGTCAACCCCTCGTGGCTCTGAACTAATGCGTCAACCCCTTAGGCTCTGAACGCCGCGTTAACCCCTCGTGGCTCTGAACGCCCTGTCAACCCCTCGTGGCCCTGAACAGTTTTTTAAGTCAACCCCTTGTGGCTCTGAACTATCGCGTCAACCCCTCGAGGCTCTGAACGCCATGTCAACTTCTCGTGGCTCTGAACGCCATGTCAACCCCTCGTGGCTCTGAACAGTTTTTTAAGTCAACCCCCTGTGGCTTTGAACTATCGCGTCAACCCCTCGAGGCTCTGAACGCCATGTCAACTTCTCGTGGCTCTGAACGCCCGTCAACCCCTTGTGGCTCTTAACAGTTTTAAACGTCAACCCGACTAGTGGGCTCTGAACGTCGACTCGGAAAAATACGTCAACCCGACCAGTGGGCTCTGAACGTCGACTCGAAAAAATATGTCAACCCAACAAGTGGGCTCAGAATGTCCTCTGCACAAAAACGAGCAAAATTCTTCACCTCATGTTCGCCTACAAAGATACAACTGTAAAATATAAAGCACAAACTATGCTACAAAATTAGACGCAACACCATAGAAAAATTCAACTCATTAATATATTCTCCATAAACACCATAAAACGTCAACATTTGTCAGAAGACAATCTCCAGCAAATGACTGAAAGGAAATAGCAATCGCCAACATCACTTAAGTCGACGCACCACGAAGCTAAATAAAGGACATACTTCGAAGGAAACAATAAATAACCCGAAACAACATTGTGATCGCTCAAAGGAAACCAAATCATAGATACCACTGAAAAACAATCAACAAATCGAAGCAAAGTATAACGTGACACTACAAGAAACAAAAAATAATTGCAAAACGAATAGGAGACGAAGAAATACTGATATACAAAGGACTAAGATGGACTCGCCTGCTTTAAGTTGCATCCAAAATAAAAACCACAAGTACTTAGGACGCCATGTACAACCCGCCCTGATAAATTACATCAACAATGAAGTTACAAAGTACTATATCGCCGAAAAGGGTTTGCCTATACCGTACACCCATAAACTCGTCTAAGGACATGCAAATGCAGATATCGCCCATCTTCCAATATCGAAAGAGGAACGTTATAATTAATCAATTCTTCTTGTCCCAAGACTCGTGCTTGGGGGGTTGTGGACTATCGACTATATAAATCAAATCTCCTTGTCTCAAGACTCGTGCTTAAAGAGCTCACCTTGTATTCTTTCGCAATACCGCCATGAAAAATCACCACAAGTGACTCAATTTATCACGCCATGACAAACCGCTTCGCCTTCTCCAAAGCTCGTGTCTGGGGAGCTTGGGAGTAGTCTGTTGGAACAAGGGTGTTTCACAAGTCACCTATTGAGTTTTGACAATAACAAGGTATTAAAAATAATCAATTGGATATGCTAAACAATTTGTTCAAGTGTGCAGGATCCATAATCAAAGTACTATTCTTAGAGATTCTGATTGAACAAATTCAAGAGCAAAGGAATTTATTTGAAGCTTAAAGCATCTGGAAGAATGCGTCTGAAGAACTGAGTCTGAAGAACTGCGTCTGAAGAACTGCGTTTGAAGAAACGAGTCTGAAGAAGAGCTCCTGAAGACACGTCATCAGAAGCGCTAGTTATCAGAAGCAAGAACATCAGAAGCGCTGACCATCAGAAGCATATCTCGCCAGAAGCTACTTCACCAGAGTTGACAAAGGACAGTGTACGAAGTGTACGGCCACGAACTCTACAACCACCTTCTCTGCAATGTTTGTCTCTACAACAAGACAAAGATA
>Ga0228710_1008158_pt1 | contig 15128 bp, 11 predicted proteins | sample MedpolnodulmetaG_FD_177995 | JGI IMG/M metagenome (GOLD analysis project Ga0228710, IMG submission 177995) | Root nodule microbial communities from Medicago polymorpha collected in Santa Monica, California, United States - pink nodules | ecosystem: Host-associated > Plants > Roots > Nodule...
CAATATCACTCCATCACCTCTCTTTAGGCTATTTTCTCTTGCATTGAGACATGGCCAAAGTCATAGTTTTGGTGTTAGCCTTACTCCAAGTGAGTTCTTTGGCAGTTTTTGCTATTGAGGCCAGTACTTACCACCTTTATCATCCTCATCACCCACCTACCCCAACCCCTGCTCCAGTTCTACCACCATCTTCTTATGACATTCATTCTCTTCGTCTAGATCATCACAAAAAACATCCACCTCATCACCCATCTACCCCAAAAAAGGCACCTGTTCAGCCACCGTCTCCAACCCCCATTCCATCAAATAGTCTAGATAATCCACAAATTGAACGCCACAAACCTCATCCTCACCACCCACCAACCCCAACCCATGCTCCTGTTCAACCACCATCTTCATATGGTATTCATTCTCTTCGTCTAGATCATCACAAAAAACATCCTCCTCATCACCCATCTACCCCAAAAAAGGCACCTGTTCAACCACCAGCTTCATCCCCCATTCCATCAAATAGTCTAGATAATCCACAAATTGAACGCCACAAACCTCATCCTCACCACCCACCAACCCCAACCCATGCTCCTGTTCAACCACCATCTTCTTATGGTATTCATTATCTTCGTCAAGATCATCACAAAAAACATCCTCCCCATAACCCATCTACCCCAAGAAAGGCCCCTGTTCACCCACCGTCTCCATCCCCCATTCCATCTAATAGTCTAGATCAACCACACATTGAACGCAACATACCTCATCCTCACCACCCACCAACCCCAACCCCTGCTCCTGTTCAACCACCATTTTCCTCCTTTTCTTAGTAGAAACTTTGTTGTGTTTCAAATAATGAGTGATAATAATAAATTAATAATTCTTGTAATATAAAAATTTAAATAAAATTATGCTTCTTGGTTTTATTATTATTTTTTTGTCATTAATAGTGTTGGTTTTTTTTGTTTTGATTTATTTAAAGTTCTATTTAATTGAAATTAAGTTTATGTGTGTGGTATTTAACATTCCCTCACAAGTCTACAATTACTTTTTCAAATATATGTTTGATCTTATAGAAATGTTTTATTTCAGTTATTATAATTATAATCCTCCTTACACGTTTTTAAAAAATAATTCCTCCTTACAATCCATTAAATGAAGTAAAAATTAGAGATTTCAATACAAAAACTTTCTTAGATAGTTGTTTTCACTAAAAAAATATTTTTAAACATAATACATAAAAAAAGTCAATAAATAATACAAGTTATTAACTTGAAAATAACTTAAATTTAGTATAACTCACATAAAATTAAAATTATAATAATTAAATATTTGTAATATCCATTATTGATTTAAGTTATTTTATTATAAACTTAGCTTTTGCAACAAAAATAAACAAATATATTCACATGGAATAAAGATTGCATCTTTGCAAACAAAGCTTTACCTAATGGACGAAATTTGTATCTCTATAACCATGAGCTCAAACTATTATAGTCGCACCTAATGGAAATACTTTAGATATTAAGAGAAAAGACATGCATTAGGTGGAAATTCAGACATCCCAACTAGGTTGGGACCTCTGAGAGACCCCTATCCTATACCTCCACACTCATGAATAGTATTAATAAAAGTAGAAAAGTATATAGAAGAGGAGGGGGGGTTGGAGATTCGAACGAGCATAGGAAAGCTTAAAAGGATTAGTATCTAAGGGTGACAAATATTCGGCAAACCATAATATACCTAAAAGAAAACACTTATCATAGAGGGCAAAGCATGTAATCAAACTTATCCTGAATAGAATAACTCATATTGGCAATTTGTCGGCATAGCCATTGACTTCAAGATAAATGTAGGATGATACGAGTTGTAGGCCTAAGTGAAGGCAATTGTCCCATCGGTTCTTAAGGTTGACATGGACGATAACATGATTCTTGAATATGAATAGAGCACTAGATGAACCATTCTCTAACAATAAACTCCACTAACCATGTCGACCTGTACTCCATAGCCCAGATGTACCCATTTATTTCAAAATCGAAAATAGGTAGGTTGCCTAATTTTCAACTAAATCAACAACAAAAAAAAGTGCCCAAATAATCTCTAAAAAGTCACTTACAAGAAGCATGCGTGCTAATGACCGAGCCTTATGAATTCACCTTGACCCAAGGCGCCGTAGGGGGTTTTCCAATTAACCGTGATAGTATTATTGTAGATCCTATGATGGAGAGACATCGAGAAAGAATCCAGAAAGAGAGAATCAGAAAGTAAACAATTTTCCAATGATATGTTGGCACTCATGCATGGTCATGAAATAATCATTTCGTACTAAGGTGTTGACCCTTAATACCAATGGAATTCATTATAATTTTGAGCTAATTTATCATTTGAAAAGTTATTTTAGTTTTATGGGATAACAAAATTTTATATGGTTTTGTTTTTTGTTTGATATAAGAATTTAAACTTTATTCATGTTATACTTCGAAAAAAAAGTTGGACTTTTATAACTATGTCACCTGCACGTGCTACTAGGCTCTTTTATGGGATAAACAAATGTGATTTTTCTTTATGAAAAATATGACTCAACTCTCATATGCTCGGAAGAGCATATGTTATTTTATATTTGTCGTCTTAAAATTGAAAAGACAAGGACAATTGGAACAAAATGTTATAATACTAGTGGGATACCATATTTGATTCATAACTACAGTAATAAGTTTGACCTTTGTAATACTTTATTTTAAAACATAGGTTTATTTTATTTTGCAAGAGGTGTCATCTTAGTGGTAAGAGTTTTACATCGTAATCATAAGGGACATGTTTAAAATCTCACTTGTGACAGTCTAAAACTAGTCTAACTTTCCCTTTTTTTTAACACAATAAACTATTTTGATTTAAAACTAAAAACTATCTGATTGTACCTAATCTGAAGGTGACTGCCGGTGCTTTAAATGCGGTGGTTTGAGTGGTGAAAGAATGCGTCCAGAGTGCTTCTTGGAACGGAGGGGGGGTGTGTACCTGCAGGCTCTCCAACGCTCAAGTCAGTAGAGATCAGAGAGTGAGGGTTTAGAGGAAGAGATAGATTCTACCTTGGGTACTACTAAGAGTCCCCTATATATAGAGGTGGAGGGCTGCAGAGCCGTTGTAATGGCACACAGGCTCTGGCGGTTACGAAATTATGGGAAGTGTAACCGCCATAGAGATTATTGCGGGAACGTGCAGAGAGACGTTGTGGTTCATTTGAACTGGTCTTGTTTGCTCCGTGAACCCCCCTCGCGGGGAACGTGCAGAGAGACGTTGTGGTTCATTTGAGTAGTATTGGGCCTAAGTAAATGGGCCAAAGTTCGTTTTGGCCGGTCCAGAACAGTAGCCCCCCAAGTCGTTGCTCTTTTGCGAAGAGTGATGACTTAAGGGCAGGCGTGTTTTACTGCTCGTAAACGGTCAAAAGATAAAGTTGTGCTCTTGGGAAGTCGAGCTATGTGAGACGTGTGAGAACGCCTTGAATTTTGGAGCCGTTTGTCTTAAATAGCTATAATACTGAAGGGAATTGGGCGAGCGAGTGTAGGAACGTGCTCTCTATTCCTGAGCTTCTTTGTTTCATAGCCAGACAGGTTCGCCAGTGGATGACTTGTGTTCGGCAAATGAATGCTCGATTGTTTCTTGGTCAGATGGAAAGATACCATCATCAAGAAGTTTGGTCGATTGTCATCTTGCAATTAATGCCCACGTCTCGAGGGAAAGATTGAGGAGACATGACCTTTAGTTTCTGAGTGACACGTATAAAGGCTACTGTGGTACTCGAGTACCTAGTGCTTGGAGTGTAGTCTTGGTTTGTGTTTCCAAGGAGCCATAAAACTAATATATATATATTCTTGAATTGGAATAAATATAAACAATATCACTAAAGTTTAAATAGTGTGTTAAGGCAAAGACATCAATCTAAATAAAAAAAAATCATCACATCATAGCAAACACACATATAATACTATTAATAACAATAGTTTATCTTAATATAACTAATTATCGAGAAATAATAATTAGAAATTTGGGGCGTTACACATGTCCTACTAGAGATGAGGGTGGGAGTCAAATAGGTTTTCCAAATGGCATTGGTTTCTTCTTGGTGTTCAACATCTTTGGTAGGGAATTCCCTAACAAACCGTTCCGGACCACGTGTCCTTTTCGAAAAGGGGGCTAAAGAAGGTGTGAAAACATCACAATCCATAAAAACCTTGAAAGCTTCCGAAAAAAAGAATTTGACTAGTTTCCTTTTCTCTATATCGGAACAATGCAAGACCAGCCCCTTTAGTGGGTCTTTTGTTATATGCTTCCTCGAAGTCTTCAGGAAGAAAGGCAGCTAGTTTCCACTTAAAAGTGGCTAGAAGCCATAGTTAGAATAACTAAATTGGGCCAGGGATAATTAGGCTATCAACTTGGTATCTCATGTCAACTACTCCATCATTAAAGCTTTCATACAAACTGCCCAAGATGAGTTTGCTAAGACAAATTGGCTTTCCCTCATGTAGCTGATAAGCTAAAGTCCTATAATTCTGTGCTACCTGAATGGATCTTGTGCAAAAGACGTACATAGATAGCCAATAGGTCAAGAAGGCTATATGTTCATCATCCGAAACTTCGTTATCATGAGGTTTGTGTTGATGTTTGATGTAGGGACCACAAGTGGCTTTGACAAAATAAAAGGTAATAACAACCGATTTACATTTACTAGGATCAAATGTTTCACTAGTGGTTTTAAGCCTGTAATGGCTGCAACATCTAACAATGTAGGTGTAAGCATGCCATATTTTAGATGCAAACTATTGGTCGAACTGTTCCAAAAATGGAGTACAGATAAGAGCATGTGTGTCTGATACCTAGGACCTTGTCTCCACAACTGAATAAGATCGAAAATGCCTAAATCTTTCCATAAACTACCTTTATGGTTTTCTACCCTATCGAGCCATGCGATATAGTCTTCGACTTTATCGATTCTTGGAGCTGCCCTAAAAACCCTAGTTTCTAAATAATGAAGGTCATAGGGTTCGTCAGGGTTTCTTGCAAAGATAAGAGGTAAATATGTTTTATCATGGGGAAAAAAGGCTTTAGTGTCCTCATTTTCATCTTTCTCAAGAGGTCCTAAGTACGCATATAATGAGTTAGAAGAAGGGATTAATACTTGGGACATCCAAATTTGAGTTTTTTCCTCATTCAAATCTGGTTCATTGGCAAACCAAGCATTCCCAGGTTGGTATTGTACTGAAAATTTTTGCAACCCTCGTTTTGGTTGAGATTGCGAATGACTATCAGTATCATTCGTCATAGAAGTAAGAAATTGATGGATGATGATTTCGTTTTTTAGAAGAAAGATCTTTGTTGACAAAGATTTTGAAAAGTCCAAAAATGGAAACGCGATGAAATTTCGTGTTAGAGAAGAAGAAGAGAGTGAAAAGTGTAAACTGAACTGAAAAGGTGAAGAGGAAAAGTTTTATACCTTTTTTGTAGTCTTAGATGGGCAACAAGTGTCAATATGACAATTATTAAAACATGAATAAAATGGTAGTTACCAAAAGTTGGAATGTGGCCCACTAAGTGAGATTTGATGACATCATAAAAGGTTTTCTCAACTGCCTTTGGATGCTGATGATAGTGATGTTATCTATTTCGACAGGAAATATATGTTCGACGAAGTTCAAAAATGTCTTTTTCTTCTACTATTTGAAGATACAAACGAAAAAGACATTTTTAGGGGCAATTTGTTAGCATGTATTTTCGACAGGCTACAATAAATGTAGTCAAATAAGTTTGACTTAGGTTTTAAAAAGAACTAAATGAGTTCGACTCACAAGCTGGATCGAGTTTATGGACTCAAAGAGATTTTGATGTTTGATGGTGAAGCTTCAACAAAGCAAGCAAGATATCAAAGAGCAGTTGGTGCCGGATTAACAAGCCAAACAACAGTTACTGTTGAGAGATGTTATTTGAAATTCAAAAGATGTCTGGACTAGTTATTAGCAGTTATATTCTATCGTTTCTATATAGGCAGTTATTTAGTATAAATAATAGTTATTCATAGGAAAAACGGGTCACAATTCAATCATACACAAAACTTACACACTCAAACTATTCGCATTCAAGGAGAAACGAGTAACAAGTTGCAAATGTATGAATCTGTGTACCAATTTACATTTAATTTATGCAATTTAAGTTTATCTCTTTAGATTCCTTGAAATTTACTTATTCTTTCTAGCAATTTACTTCAACAGATTCGACGCTTGTTGATTCTGACGGTTACATTCATATTTTACATCAAGAACATTCATATTTTATGGAAAACATAAGCACAATATGTCCTAAGATTTATTGGTGGATCTTGCAAGTAAACCATTTTGGAAACCAGCGGTTGTTTACCAAAAACCAAGGTAAACAGATGCCAATAACATATATAAGACAATCAACTTCTATTTTTTAAAGTAAAAGGTTTTATGGCTTAATGCGAATGCAAACAAAAAAAAATCATGGCCAAAAATATAATACATGTCTTAATCATGTAGAAAAAGGACATACCAATAAATTACCTTGTGAATGCAATTGCACAAAGAAACTCATGTGCATATGTAAGAAATTGTACAGATACAAAACATAAAAGTATAAGAAAATTGACTCTATGTAAGACTAACCTTACAAAACGTAACCTCCTTTAACCATAGTTATGGAGTCCACCTAAAACACATCACACACCTGCAGGATTTAAACACATACTACATTTGGAAAAACTAAATGATAAATGAGAAATAAAATAAAGAATTGTGAAGTGTAACCTGAATGTCTGCGTGGAAGAGGTAGAGTTCGGCAAACTTGTCATCATCAGAAACATCAGAGTCGTTTTGCTTAACAGACTCGTATCTACCACCCTCGCCATGTATCAATAAACCTTCACTTGCATCATGTCTGTAGCAACCCTCCGCCCTCGCGGCTGCTAGTGTGTCAGTACACAACTATTGTGAGCATCAGCTCTCTTGCGCCATGTTTTCATCTACAAACATGGTGCAACATATACATCAAAATAGATATAAATGTTTGCAAGGAAGTAATAAAGAGCTTAATTGAATCTCATCTTAGAAGCAAGCAGAAAACTATTACTACTATTGGGCTTTGAAATCGCACACCTTACTAACGTGATAAGAAAACAAAAAAAATGATTGAAATTAGAATGGTTGGAAATAAATGATGTCAAAAGATAGAGAAGCGTATGAAGAAGCTTCAATGAGGAGAGGATAGTGGTTGATACATACCTACGCTTGTGCGATAACGTTTAATGACAACTACCAACATCACTCATACTCAGAGTTCGTAACCAAATATCATAATAGTGAGCGAGAATCAACCGTGCATGTTTCGAATGAGAGGTAAATTAAAATAAAACAATAATCTATCTCAGGGATGAAGGAGACACTAGTATTTCAGGTCTTTTGGATGGAGTGCTAGTTGCTCAAAATAAATGAAAAAGTTGTAAATCGGTACATGCAACACGTGTGTTCTGCGTTAACAGTATTTAACTGTAGGGGATGTTTGTGTTGAATAATAAAATAGAGGGAGTGTGGGTAACTTATTCCATGGAGAATTTGGTGGACATTGCGGGAATGAATGTAAGCAGAGGAGATTCAGAGTAACATGGCTATACCAATGGGGAAGAAATTGATGATTGTTTAAGTTGTTAGTTGATTGTTTGAGTTGTTAGCTTGAGGTTGATTTTGCTATGTGCATAAAGAAGTTGATGATCTAGAATGATTTCAACTTTCTAGATCCCAACGTCTACATTGAAAACTGAAGGAGAGTTAAATGTTGGTAAATTTCCATGCAAGAATTTAAAGCATAATTGGCGGGATTAGGGTGTTGTTTCAAGGACAAAAAAGTAATTTTGATAGATTTTAGGGTTTTGGAATTAGGTTAACATTATACTCTAGGATTATGTATAAAGAATTTGAGTGGGATTAGGTTAAGTAGAATTAGGTGGGATTAGAGTGTTTTTATTTAGGGGTAAAATCAAGGTTTCCTCAAGTAGGGTTTGGGATTTGTGGCTGCAAACTTAACAGGCATTTAGAATAATAATAGATAGATAGATAGATAGATAGATAGATTTTTCTACTTTTTAATAATATATTATAAGTATGTGACATAGGATGTGGGTATCTGAGAGGTGTCAATCTAGTTTGGATGTTGTAAACTCACCTCACCTCGATGCCTCACATATCTCTGAACTTATCGGGAAAAAATTGAAATATTTAAAGATTTATTTCAGATGTACAAATACTTGATGAATTGACATCATCTAACACTAAAATTTTTGCCTCGTATAAATACTATATGTAATAATTTATTTATATTTTATCTTATGTAGATATTCAACTCATTTAAATCCTTAAAAAAAGTCAAATCATTTAAAGCTTAGTCAACTATTATATACCTTTATTTTCATTTAATCAATTTTTTTGGTGGTGGCCGAGGTTTGAACCCCGGACCTTGCATATAGTATGCATTTTCCTTACCAACTGAACTAAGCTCACGAAGACTTTTTCATTTAATCAATTAATATTAATTAAAGATTATTCAACTATTATATACCTTTTTTAACCTTAATTTCATTTAATAAATTTAAATTAATTAAAGATTATTCAACTATTATATACCTTTTTCCTTAAAAAAAACTATATACCTTTTTTAACTTTATTTTTATTTAATCAATTAATTATTAAATTATCATACATATGTTTCTTAAATGAAATAAATAAAATATTAAAAGCGCGCTCAATAATGTCTATATAAACATATATCTAAGAAACTTATTGTATGAAAAAGATGGAACCTACAAGAACTATTTCTCTAACAATGGCGTTCATATTGGCTGTTTTTTATCATTGCAACAGGTTTAAATCCAATAGACGATTTTAGGAGTATTTCATCTTTGGTATTTTTTATTTTCACTTCTACTCGTTTAAACTGACAATTACATATTATGCATGCAACATTATTCTTATAAGCATGTATTGTTTGTTTATGTAGAGATACACGTGGAATCACAAGCAAAGATAATGGATTGGATTCCCTACATAAAGTATAAATCATATACGGAATGTGTAAAATTTAAATGTCATGATTATCAAGTTTTAGAATGTCTAATTGACAGGTGCCGTTGTAGCAATTGATCTAAGCCTACAATAAAATTTTAGTCCAACACCATCCTTTTTTTTTGTCAAGTCCAACACCATTCTTTATAAATTAAGTAATGGATTGATGGAGAACCATCATTGCATTTGATAAGAATAACGTATAAAATATTAGTTACGAAGAGTTATCTACTCATATATTGTATTAAAATCTTTCAAAAACAAAATAAAATTGTTGGATTGTTCTAATTTTGACTATCAGTCAACTTTTTCCTCCAAAAGTTGTATTATTTGCTTTATTTTAATTTTTGGAATTTTGTATGTTGCATAGCATAAATTGATTGGACCACATGGTATTTTGTTAGTTTTAACTTTTTTTTTAATGTTAGATTAACAAAGAGACCAATATCAATATTTTTACAAAGTCAAGGGACCAATAACATCTTTTTGATGGGCTACCAATGACATAATTAAGCTTTAACAAAACTACCTTTAATTTTATGTTCAAACCGAAAACTATCTTTGTCTTTCTTTCTCAATACAGGAGAAGGTCAACACCCAAAAATATTCTGTTAGGATTTCTTTCTCACATATGGGAGATGGCACACAATCAAGGGACATTGTATTTAAAATATATAAGACAATGGATCATGTGAAAAATCATGTGGGTAAAGAATCTATAGTTTAATAGTGTGTTTGTGTGTGTGTGAATGAATAGAGTACGGGTGCGTGCCTGTGCAAAAAGAGTATGGTCTATTGAAATCTTCTATGTCTAGTATGATGTGTTAATAAAAGAACCAAATGTTTACTTTTTCCATCACAATAAGTCAATACAAGGCCTTAAACATAAACACAATATAAAAGAGTTTTATAACAATAATCTAAATAATCATAATGTGATTATATGTTCCAATATTTAGATACCAAATTAATCAAGACATTTTTTAAGGACTAAGTTGACTGTGCTGGTCAAAATTAGAACAATCCAATATTTTATTTTTGTAATATTTTTTACAAAATAGGATGCGATAACTATTGGTAACTAATATTTTATGTTATTCTTATCCAAATACAACGATTATTCTCCAATTGTCAATTACTCAATATTTAAATGACAATGTTGGACTAGGAATTTTATTGTTGGGTGTTGGTTTAGATTAATTGCCACAACCACACCTGTCAAATTGACATTCTGAAAACATGTCAGGTGGACAAGGAAATTTAATTTTTATACAATAGTCATCCGAAACACACTTTATGAAAGGCTCACGATCAACTCTCGCTGCTTGTGATTCCACAGGCATATCTACATAAACAAACAATACATGGATGCAACAATAATATGGTATGAATAATATGTAAGGTTGAAACTTAAACAAAAAGAAGTTAAAAATAAAAAATATGATAGATTTAAAACTAAAAAAAAATATTGTTCGGATTTAAACCTGATGAAATGATAAAAAAAGCCAAAATGAGTGTCATTGTCAGAGAAACAATTCTTGTAGGTTCCATGTTTTTGATACAATAAATTCTTTTGGTGTATGCTTATATAGAGATTGTTGAGAACACCTTAACATTATTTTATTTTGTTTAATGCATGAACATAAGTATGAACATATTATAAATAATTAATTAAATGAAAATAAAGTTATAAAACAGTATAATGTTTGACTAATCTTTAATGATTTGAATATCTACATAAGGTAAAATATATTAAAATTATTAAATATAATTTTTATATGTGCAAATTCTTTAGTATCAGATGCCAATTTACTTAGTATTTTTGCACTTAAAATAAACATTTAAACATGTTCAATTAAATAAATTAACAACTAAACTCATTTATATTATGTTACTCATCGTTAAAAAACATCAAATAATGTAGACTCTTCATAGTATACATTCCAATAATTGATATTTACATATGTTTAAAATATCAAATAATATGTAAGCATAAGATGATGTGATGGAATATAATAAAATTTTAAGATTCTATGGTTTTAACTTGAATTATCTACTTAATAAGAAATTTCAATTTAATGGTTGGATTGATCTAGTTAGGTTTCTACAAATACTTATTCAAGATAAAAAAAAATATTATTGTTTTGACATCCGAGGTCATCTTGACTTTTGAAAAGTTCTTGTCTTGCTCCAAACCCAGAACTATTTACATGGTTTGAATGTCTATTGTATAATAATCAATCATTTTCAAGAAGTAGTCATTTGTAAAGAGTTATAATATTTTTTAAGGAAAATATATTATAATTTTATATGTTATATAATGCTAATATTTATATTATGGCCTTGACCATAAGACTAGCTATATCTTTCTCGATTTTGTATATATTGTTTTAGATAAACCAAGAGCCTGAATTTGCATCAAAGTGGTAGTGAGACATCCTAACTAAGTTAGCACCCCTAAATACCACATGTGATCATCAATCTACCCACATAATATTATCCAGATAACTTAAATATAGTATTTGAACGAATAATATTTGTAATTTTTTTTTAAATACTGACATTATGTGTCATTATCGTGTTGTATGTAAAACTAACTTATTCATAACTATTTATAATCAAAAAAGTTTAGGTGAGTTGGGCTCCGGAGGCTCACCAGGGTCAAGGTAGACGCCAAGGCTTAAAGTACTTACAAATCTCTCATTAAACAGGCCATCCAAGCGTGAGTTGAACTTACGACATTACGAGTCAGTTGACTCCTTATCAACTTAATCAACCACCATTTAACAAGTATTGTATGTATAGTTTGTTGATTTGATTTTAACATTGTCAACACACGCACGCCCGCGCACACATACACTCACAATGTCTTAATACAACTATTATTTTTACACACACACGCACGCACGTCTGAAAAATTTCATTCGAAGAATTCAGTGTACAAAATAATCACCTATAAAATTTAATATGGTATGGGTACTAGCGTCCCAAAAAAATGTATATTGGTATTAACCTAAAATATCTATGTGAGTACGTAACAAATGTTTTTTTCTTTATCGATATAGTAAGAAAAATAGTGCAATTAATTGTTTTGAACATATCTCGTTCGTCGGTGTAGGAAGATTGATTAGTGTCAGGGAAGATACCAGAGGAAGGAATTGGACCGGTGGGGGAGTTGAAGCAGACATTGAAACTCTCTAGAGTGATACAATTGCTTAAGCTTGAAGGGATCATTCTGGTGAGGTTGTTTTGCGAGCGATCAACGTCGATCAAAGGAATGGATGACATATCAGGTATAATTCAGGTAAGCTCGTTTTCCTTAAGATTTGACATACTCAACTCTTTGCACTGATTAATACTAAAAGGAATGGATCCTTTGATGAAATTCTCATGCAATTGGATCTTGCACATCATTTTGCATCCAAGAAAACTGGGAGTTCGACCCTTGATTTCGGCAAAAGAAGTTGAGAAGATCCATAAGTTGCTGGCTTTGCACAGGTTCCTTGGTAAAGCACTTCATAAAGAGTTTCCTAAGGTGTTTAACTATTTAAGACTCCCTAATTCTCTAGGAATTTCCCCTCTGAAGTTGTCATTACTTAAATCAAGGAATGTTAAATTTGGTAGCATCGGTAGAGCTTGTGGAATTGAACAGATAAAGTTGTTGCTTTCAATGTGGACCCTAATGAGAGAGTTGCAATTGGCAAGTGATGGTGGAAGAGTGCTAATTAATTTGTTGTTGAAGAGATTCAACGTAACAAGGTTGTTGCCTCTGCAAATGTACATAGGTATCGAACCTTATGGTGAATTTCTTGAAATGTCAAGTCTTTGAGTAACCTGTTAGAACCCGGTTTTAGTGGTAGTGTACCAACAAATGAATTGCTGAAAACAATGAAATTGGTACATTTTGGAAGCTCATCGATTCCTTTTTGAATTTCATCATTTAACTTGTTATACATGAGTCTCAACTCTTCTAGGTCCTACAACATTGCTATTTTTTATGGAATTGGACATGTAAGCTCATTACTTGGTAAATCAGCCACTGTTTAACAAGTATTGTATGTATAATTTGTTGATTTGGTTTTAACTTTGTCAACACGCACGCACGCACGCGCGCGCACACATAATGTCTTAATACAACTATACAATATATTATTATTTTTTAAAATATAGAATATTACTTTTAACTATATAATTTATACTAAGTTTACTTTAAATTTATACTGATTTATATGCTTAAAAACATAAATATACATTATTTTTGTGTGAGAACAAAGATATATTATATATTTTTTGTATAAATTCATTTATGATTTAGTTTAAAGTAATATATTTTTTAATAACCTTTTATAAATACGTTAAATCATTGTGCTTGACACTGATATCATGCTAACTGATGGTCTCGGAGCATTGGTTGAGAAAACTAAAAAAGAAAGTTTAAATTAAAAATGACACTTTTCTAACTTTTGATGAATTGATTACACAAATTTCGATGCAATATTTACTATATTTGCTTCTTTAACCAGTGCGCCTAGGACACTGGTTAACATTTCTCTAATAATAATATTTGCACACGTTTTATTTAAAAATCAACCCACCATTGTACCCCAAACCACTATTTAATAATCAATACATTTTCCCTTTCCCTTTCCCTTAAACTTTTTTTTTTGGTTCCCTCGTTTTCTTTTCCCTTAAACATATATATTTTAATTGGTTCCTCTATTTTATGCAAATATATATTTAATCTTTATTCTTTAAAAAAATATTTAGTCTTTATATTTGTGTGTTTTCCTTTATGATGGTATTGTAGCGATCTAGCTCTATCTTTATTATTTTAATATTCATATGGTCCACACTCCACAAAATGGAAACCTCGTCTTTTAATTGCACTATTTTTCTTACTATATCGATAAAGAAAAAAAACATTTATTATATACCCGCATGCATATTTTAGGTTAATACTCATATACATTTTTTTGGGACGCTAGTACCTATACCATATTAAAATTTTATAGGTGATTGTTTTGTACATTGAATTCTTCGAATGAAATTTTTGCAGACAAATTGGTTTTAACAAATTTAGAATGGATGTGGTTGAATTGTGTTGGCTTTTTCTGGATAACTTTTTCTGACTGTTTAGAACTGGTCAATATCTGACACAGAGTCTGAGTGCAGCGGAATATAACAGACACAAATTAAAGAAACAGAGAGAGAGAGAGAGAGAGAGAGAGTGAGTGAGAGAGCAGACACAAAACAATTTATACTGGTTCCTCCCATAACACATGAGTAGTTCAGTCCTCTTGCACTTCCAAGGGATTTCACTATAATCACTACCGATTACAATTGCTCAAGGGCTCTTCCAAGAGCCTTCCCAATGCTCAAGCACACTTGCAAGAGACTTCTAATGCTCAGGGACTCTTCCAAGATACTTCCAATGCTAAAGGTCACTACAAAGAGACTTCCAATGTTCAAGGTCACTATGAAGAGACTTCCAAAGCTCAAGGACTACTCCAAGAGACTTCTATTGCTCAAGCATACAGGCAAGAGACTTCTATTTGTTTACAACTTAAACAAATTTGTTCTTACACCTGAGATATGATTGGTGGTGTAAAATTAACAATGTGGAACAGTCTCTTTAGACTTTACTATTTCTAAGATACAAAGTTTGGTAAGAAATTCCTAAGTGTTTTTGCGCTATTTGGTTTGATAGAGTAATGGCACAGTAAAATAGCAGAGTCTTGTTAATCTTCTTCAGCTCCTTATATAGGCAGGGACTGAGAGACGTTGGAGAAGAGTGCCAGCGCATTAAGAGTCGTTAAGAAGCTTCAAATCAAGGATGTTGGACCTTTACGTGATATGGATAATTCCGTTGGATAGTCATTCAAAAATCCTTTACTTAAACTGGATGTGTCATACCCCAATTTTTGACCTAAGACGTCACTGACACGTGTCGTTTGATGCTACGTTTATACACCGTCTGACCCTGATCGATCTCTGCGTTTCAGTGAAAATTTCGGC
>Ga0228710_1008162_pt1 | contig 15125 bp, 7 predicted proteins | sample MedpolnodulmetaG_FD_177995 | JGI IMG/M metagenome (GOLD analysis project Ga0228710, IMG submission 177995) | Root nodule microbial communities from Medicago polymorpha collected in Santa Monica, California, United States - pink nodules | ecosystem: Host-associated > Plants > Roots > Nodule...
GCAGGTGTCAAGACTTGACCTATTCTCGAAGGTTCATGCTTATAATGTCGCATTTGCTTCACGTACTCACACTATCAACATTCTATTTTTCATTTCCTTTTTTGTCCAGCTTATTATGCACTTCATTTACGGTATGTTTGTTTTGAGAAGGATTGCAACTAACAGAAAGAGTTTCTCCTGATTAGTATAGGCGAGAAGGAAGTTGATGCGATAAAAACAAGACAGAAATTGTTTACCTTTTTGCAACCTTTGTGTTTAACAAAGGCCTCTAACTGTTTAATTTGTTTGCCTATAAATTTAGTAATTCTATGTTCTGGGTTATTTGTTTTATTAGGGTTTTGGTTTTCCTTTTTACTCTAATCACATCCAAACATTCTTTGAAAATGCTTTCAGTTCATTGGTTATATGCATATTTAGTTGAGTATATCCCAAGTACTATAAGCATAATGCATAAAAGTTCACCATTATATAAGAGTTCAACATTGATCTACGTTTGAATTAAACTCGAGCAATAAACAAGTTATTACAACTTTTTTTCTTCTTGCAATATAAGTTTTAAAATTAAATAAATTGTAACTTTGCTCAAAAAGAACTTATACCGTGGTGCCTATTTATCACAATAACCTAAGAGTTGTACAATATATAATGCTAATCAATTCTAAAATGAGATGAGATCAATTGATACTAAATCCTATCCATCCATTTCAATTTAAAAATGAAATGTGTCAAAGTTTAGTCAGACACTAAATCCTATCCATCCATTTCAATTTAATCAAGAGAAATAATTTCTAAACACATTATTTACCAACCCTGTCGTATAAAAATACAGTCCAGGGTACTTTTTCCGCTTTTTATTGTTTTCTCTCTGCATTTCGGTTTATATGCAAGGCTGATTCGGTTGGTATGCAAGGCTGTTTTTTGTAAAGGGTACCACATTTTTGTGTGCAAATATCATTCCTCTTTAATCAAAAACCTCACATTAATTCATTTAAGTTTGCATGTGACCTTGACCCTCACCTTCACTGGTCTTCATTTCCTCGCTCTTTCTAAGTTCTAGGTCATTTTCGTCCATCACCTTTTTCGCTATGTGCACATGCTCAAAGGTTTTGTGTACCTAATGTGGAGATGAGATGAACTGACAAATAGATTAAAATAAAAAAAGTATTTAACCTAATATCTTTCTCTTCTCTTCTTGGAACCTGTTCCTTTGATGAAACTGAGGCATAAAGATATAGTAATTTGGTTTTGGAAGAAGACGAAATCTTATAGAACATGATGGAGTAACACATAAGCGATCGAAACAAACAATGCACATGAGAATTCAGTAAACCAATATGAGCCTTCACTACTAGAATCTCTCGTTTTTCCTGCGGATTTTTATGCGGAAAATAATCCGCAGGAATACCTGAGGATTCTACTGCGGATAACTTTAGTCTTACGCAGCTTCCTGCGAATCCATATATCGCAGGAATATCCGCAGGTAAAATTTAATTTGCTGAGGATCTTCCTGCGGAACTATTGACGAAAATGATTTCAACGTTTCCTCAGGAAATTCTGCAGGTATTTCTGCGGATTTTACTGCGGTTTTTCATTTGGCATTTCCTGCGGAGTTTCCTGCGGTTTTTTCTTTTTTTTAATTTTTTATTGAATTTTGAGTTTATTTTGTTTTTTTTCTTTTTTTATTGAATTTTGAATTTCTTAATTTTAGATATTGAATAAGGACCCTATAATCAAATCAACACATATCTAAATAAAATGGTAAACTCTTACTGTCGATTGTGATTAATATATTTTTTTTCTTTCTAAAATATTTGGATTCTTTAAAAAAAATTGTCATAATATTTTAACAAATAACATAACATTAGACCACGAATATCGACAAAAAGACTTAAGAATTGTATGTGGAATAGAACACCTTATTTATTGTGTATTTACAAAGTCAATTTTAATTATTTTCTCTCTTTCATTTAAATAGGACAATTAAATTTCTGATAATTAAAAAACAAAAGGCAATTAAAATTTTGTAGTTTATAACTGATGGCTAATGACATATAGTTTAAATAATTAAAAAAGAACAATTAAGTAAAGATTTGAAACCAAAACATTTTGTCCGTAAGTTGGGTAGGAAAAAAATTGAATTGGCAAAGGTTAAACAACTTACTTTGGATTTTAATTGATACATTTAATTGATATATAGTTGATTTAAATTTTTTACATATACATCCAATAATATATTGTACTATTATATTATCATGTTTGCAATTAAACTTTTTTTATAGATCGTGAAAATGATTTATTTTTTATTTTAAATGATAAATGTTAATACATTAATTTTTATAATAGTTTTTTTTATGAGGAACCTCTTATCTATCACTCTCGCATATTTTCACCTTCGTCACACTTTTAATGAAATTAACTTAGACTCACTTTAATATTTTTTAATTAATTAAATACAATTGATAAAATAGCCTTCTATAAAAATAGTTGGAAAGGATAATTGAATTTTTTATCCAATTAAAAAGGTACACACTTACCAATTTATTTTTTAGTTGGTTTAATTTAGCAAAGCTCATAATAAAATATATATTATTTTATTGTACCAAAAAATATATATATTATTTTCAGATTAAAAAACAGTACCAATCCTTCAGGAAAAAAAAACTCAGTGTAACAACCATGGCTTCTCTCTTATCACCGTTCCACCATCGCTCCACCGTCGTTCCACCACCGTCCACCACCGATCCATCACCGCTCTATCACTGCTCCATCACTCTTCCACCACCGCAAAGCTTCAAGCTAATCTTCGCTAAAATCGAAGTTGTGTTTGCTCAGATCGAAGTTCTTCAAAAAGCTCGAAGTTGCGTTCTCGTGGAATTTGTTCAAGCTCGTGATCTTTTAAGCTCTAATTTGTGGTCTCTTACTCTATGATTTGTGAGTTTCATGATTCTAGTTTTTGTATTTGATCTAATTTATGAATTTTAGGTTTTAGATTCGTTCATTCTAATTCAACTGAATTTGATGTTGAATTACTGATTTGTGAGTTTCATGATCCTAATTTTTAAATTTGATATAATTTATGAGTTTTAGATTTTAGATTACTTTCATTGTTCAACTGAATTTGATGAGTTTCTGATTTGTGAGTTTTATGATCCTAATTGAGTTTAATCTAATTTATGTTTTAGGATTTAGATTCTTACGCACGATGATGACGAGTGAGCTTTTCATTCGAGGATATAGGTAGTTCATTCATTACTTACTGAAAATTGAATTTTGGAGAAGGCACATAAAGTGTTTGATGAAATGATTGTGAGGATTTTTTTACTTTGTCTACTGTTATGCCAAATCTCAGGTTCAATTTGCTACTAAACTCCATTAATTTGTATGATAACTACTTCAAACAGGCTTCATCGCCTTGTTACTTAATTTACTCCAATTCAATTTTGATAGGATTGTTATTGCTGTGATATACGATATAGTTTAAGGGATATTCAATTGAATTTGTAGTATCTTGTTTTCCTCAATTGGATAACCTGTTTATTGTTTAATTTTTGTTCAGGCAATTGGATAAGACTTTGACTATGATGAACTTCACAGGTATATTTTAATTTATTATCTATCTCTCAAATTGTTAAAGGTTTGTGTTTATCTCTCTCTCAAACTGCAGCAATCAAAACATTTATAGATGTGTGACAAATTACTATAATTGTGTGTTACTTGACTTCACAAGGAAACATATAAGTAAAGGGTACTTTCAAGTTTCAACAGGTCCTTCAAATTTGAAAAATAGATACTAAATTGAGTTGGACCTCATAAATTCTGAAACCAGCCACACTAATGAGAGTTGCATTAACTGTAGCTAAAGTTTATTTATTGCTGATATCAACATATATATGTATATATAAATTTATCACAAATCAATCATTTTGCTAATATGCTTTAATTCATTTGTTATACTCAGCCTGTTCATATCAAATCTAGTGTCCTTATTGGTTGTTTTGGATGATTGGAAGCTATTCGAGAAGTGTCTGAAGCAATTTGGAATTTAGCATGTGAGATATGCTTCTGTAGCAGCAGATTTGACTTAGTGTGTATCCTATTTGTGTCCTCTGTTCAAGCTGGTATATATGGGTATGCTTCTTGGTGACTTTGTGAGGGATGTCATGAACTGATCTTCTGCCTATGCAAAGTGTGTTTTCATATGTAACTTAGTATAAAGTATTGGTATTTAGCATTTCATATTATGGTTATAGTGTAAGTTGTTGCGTATTTATTTTAACTGTTGTGTATTTGTCCATTTAAGCATATATAGGTGAAGTAGTTACACATATAAAATAAGGGGGTGAGACCGCTACCTATATCTCTTCTTCAATTATAGCTAAACTACTCGCATGCTCAGCACATAGATGCTTTTATTCTGACATCAATCTCTTTGTTTATTGCATTTTTCAATCAAACTGCTTAGACTCCATAATGTCTGTTGAGAAGTTTATGAAAGGGAAGTGGCTAAATTAAGTGAAGAGCAGTTCGAGGCTAGAGAGATGATACAAATTTGATACTCATGAGCAGAACCATGGTGTTGTTACTAGTACCTAAAGGAAGCAGAATCACAGGTACAACTATGTTAACTGCGTTGTGTTTAATTTTATCAAAGATTTACCTGAGTTATTAAGTCTTTGCTGCTGAGTGTTCCTAGTTAGGAGACGAACATATCTTTATTGCCTTATTCTGCATTAGGTTCCAAATTTTAATTTTCTGGTGTATCTTAAGCTATACTATAGTATTTTCGAAGGACATGTTAATGAATTAATCAATTAATGTCCAACAGAGTGTCGACTGTTGGATTGGTGCATAAACTAAGTGGCACATTTTTATTCAATGTCCAACTAGTGTCGTCTGCTGGATTGTTACAGGGTTAGTGTCCCTTTTGCAGAGCTGTTGTGCACATATTTTCTTTTATTATTAATAAGTAGTTCAAAGGCCAACTACTATCAATTTTCATTCTTGCAGTAGAAACTACTTTCAGGAAGGTAATAATGTCTATGACATATTAGAAGTGTCGGAAGCATTACGACTAGCATTAAAGACATGGGATAAGTGGGTTGATTCCACAGTTGATAGCACACGTACAAGGGTCTTTTTCACTGGATTTTCAGCTTCTCACTACAAGTAAGAAGAATGTGTACTTCTACTTCGTTTTATTTTTACATCTTGTCTCTATTATGTACTTAAGTAATTGATACGATGGCTGAAATTTGCAGAGGGGGAGAGACAACCCATTACAAATGAAAGCTATCTTGCAGCATATCCATAGACAATGGGAATTGTTGAAGATGCTATATGTGTGTGATCCATTATAGGGAGTATGTTAGGTGGTGTTATTGTAACAAATATAAACTTTTGAGAAGGATGAGACATTATCAATCAGGGTATTTTATTTTGTTGTATGTTTAGTTCAATTGTAAAACATTCTATTGAAATTTTAGTGTTTCTAAAGGCTATATATGCCTAGGAAGTTGTAGTGCAACTAGTTTGCATTGTCTCATGATGCTACACATTCTAATTACTAAAATGTTTTAGAGAAATTGTACCTTTTTTGATTTAAATATATAGAATGCTTTGAAGTGTATGATCTTTTATTAAATTAAATAAATTTAAATACCTGAGCTGTAGATTTACCAGTTATTTTTTTCCTCTTGAAAACATTTCCTGCGGATTTTCCTGCGTCATTTGCTACGGTAGTACCTGCGGATTGTTCGCAGTAAACAAGCTTGCGGGCAGGTAAACTCTTTAAAACTGACCAAACTTTTGCTGCGGATTTATTGACATTTCGTGCGGATATATTCGCAGGAAGATTTCCTGCGGTCCTAAAATCCTCAAGAATCAATTACCCACGAAGGTATTACCTGGGAACCTGAATCCTTGGGAAAATCCGCATGAAACCAGTTTCCTGCGGAATTTTGTTCAAATTCGGCAGGAAATTTCGCAGGAAAAACGTTGATTTCTAGTAGTGCTATAATCCTTCGATTAAAGCCCTTTTTCTAAAGACTGAGCTGAAGTTTCGTTCAGTCTAAACATTTATGATTTAAGGTGTGTCCACTGTGTTGAGTTATTCTCCTTGAAGAAAATGCTCTTAGATAGGGATCTAAGTGGCGCTATGGACGGGTTGATAAAAGCATCATATATGTGTAATTGTCTTGCAATGATATTAATTTTATTAGGTCCTTCATTGTCACTCATGGTGCTATTTAGGATCCTTATAGGTTGGCGGCTTTCAATATCCTTTCTTGTAATCATGTTGAATGTGTATGTTTTAAAAATAAATGGGAATGAGGCTTTAGATCTTACTTTCTTGTACAAACATTTATTCGAGAAGATCAATATTCGTCTTCCTTTTCCGAATTTAGTGCGAGGTGCTTTGTGGTTAGATATTGCACCGTCACAACTTCATCAAAATGGTTGGGTAGTTGTGAGATGTTATGAGTTGCTTTTTGCGCATTGGAAAGTTGCATGCACTACAATGATTTTCTTTAGTTTCTATCCGTTGAAGCTCCGGAGTTAGGTCAATTAGTAATCCCGTAATTAGGGATGGGAATAGGCCAGGCCAGACCAGGCTTTGATAGGCCTGAGCCTGGCCTACAAATTTTTTAGCAAGCCTAAGCCTGACCTATGGCCTTTCATAGGCCTATTTTTTTGGCCTGGCCTGGCCTATTTAAAAGCATGGCCTGGCCTAGAAGCCTATGTACAGGCCTACTTCATATTAAAGTCATAAAATATTCAATTTTCTCTACTTCTAAATAGGTCAAACTGGCCTCAAAGCCTATTTCACTGTAAGGCTTGTCTATTGCTATAAGGCTTTAAAAGCCTATTTCACTATAAGGCCTCAAAGCCTATTTAAAAAGTCTATTATTTGTGTTTGTTCTTGATTTTTATGTTTAATATAAATTATATTTTAATATAAATAAAAAATAAATTTTAATAATATGCATGAATAGGCCGGCCTATCAGGCTTGTAGGCTTTTTTGATAGCCTAAGCCTGACCTATTTACTTAAATAGGCTTTTACAAAAGCCTAAGCCTAACCTTTTTCATAAACAGGCCAGGCCATAGGCCCCTGTAGGCCGGCCTGGCTTATTCCCAACCCTACCCGTAATGGTCAACTATCTCGTTCCCTGTTTGTTCTCCATTCTTCTCCTTTTTTTTTTCCAGGGTTACTTTGTAAGAAGGTTAAATATTAGACTTTTAGGTTTATTTAGTATTTACAATTTTTTTTTTCTTGATTGATAAACTTTGGATGCTTCATATTAATCCACCGTGAGTTTGTAGGGAGGAGTTAGATAATAGGTTCTTGGACTTATCATGTTGGGCCTTTTATATTTGTATGTTATTATGGTTGAAACTTAGACATGTGTGTTTAATTAGAGGAATAATAAGCATCTGCTAAACACAACTTTTTTACTTTTAATTTTATAGGTTGATTAATTGTTTTTTTTACAGTAGCAAATACATAAGTTATTTTTCGAAAAACAAGTAGAATTTTTAGGATATTTTTATGCGGACTAAACAGACTATATATGGCGATCGTGGGTTAGTCCTAATAGGTACCGAATTATTTCAGACAAGGTTAAAAAGCTTAGAAAATTTTAGCATAATATTTAAGAAAGTTGCTTTTTTGACATTCATTTTTGCCTATAAACTTATGGAAATGACATTTTTACTTCCAACGGTAGTTAACTACCCTTGGTTTTGTCCGACGGTGGTTAACTACCGTTCAACATTTAAAACTTAAAAAAAAAAACTCCGGTGGTAGTTAACTACCCGTGTAGCATGAAATTGCATAAATGGTCATACGTCCTGGAGTAGCCACAACAATGTCTGGCATTGATCTCAAGGCAGCCTCTTGCACCTAGGATGAAAAACAACCATTTTTAAAGCACAAATAAATAGCAAAGGAGACAATCGACGTTGCTCACCACCAGATAGTAGGGGAGTTGAAAGAAAAAAAAAAACACATTTCATTCTCTTATTACTCAAAAACTAAATCACCGAACAATGTGATGAAGGGAAAATATTTGATTAAAAATGAGAGGAAAAATAGATTATAATCATCAATAAGCACATATCTTTATTCTGGTCCATCAAATCAAAATATCTTAAATAAGGCGGCATGGAATCGGAAGAAAAAGTAACCTAACCTTTGTCGACAGACCACCGACAATCAGGCAACACCTTATATCAGTAAATTGAGCAAGCTTCTCAATCATACTTTGAACTCTGTCAAAAGTAATTAGGAATAAACATGCTTAGAAAAAAATAAAGAAGCATAAGTTGTTAAAGGACAATAGATTTGATATTTGTGTTTTCTTGCACGCCAAGTAACTGTGTGTAATAGCTTAGCTTAATCAATTGTAACTGAATTAGTTTGTATTATTAGTTAGTTACAGTTAGTTAAGTAATTATGGTTAAGATAGAGTTGTATTCCTCTACACTCTATATATAGCTGTAGTGACTCATTGTATAAAACAGTTGAGAATAATAAAATTTCTTTTCTCTCTTTTTACTTCATCTTCTTCAAGCTCTGCACATAGCAAGCTTGGTTCCTTTTTCATGGAGGTTGAGATCAACTTTTAACATGGTATCAGTCGGTAACGGTACCTCACCTCCAGAATTTGTTCTTTCTTCCGTTGTGTTCTTCTCCGATTCTTTCCCTCAATTCTCTTTAGATTTCCAGGTTTTTCAACTGTTTCTTTTTCACACTTTTCTGTTAGAATCATAATTTTCTAACAATCTTCATCTCTCTTTGTTCTTTTCTCTTCGGTTTTTCTATCACTTTATTGTGCATCTTCATCTTTCTTGCATCACCATGTCAGTTGTGAGTTCATCAGAGAGCGTTCATGGAGGTTACACTATTCCTACACCCAAAAACAAGGGTTACTAAACAAATACTTTGAGTCCATATTTCATGCATCCGAATGAGAATCCAGGTGCAGTTCTTGTTACGCCTCTTTTATCTGGGAACAATTATCATTCTTGGTCGCGTTCTATGCAAGTTGCTCTGCGTTCTAAGCACAAACTTCATTTCATCAATGGCGCCCTTCCCAGACCTTTTGATGATGATCATGATTCGATTGCTTGGGATCGTTGTAACACCATGATCATGTCTTGGTTGATTAATTTTGTGGAACCCGAAATCTCACAAAGCATTCTACGGATGGAATCTGCTCTTGATATTTGGAACAAACTCAAAGAGAGATTCTATCAAGGTGACATTTTTCGCATCTCTGATCTTCAAGAAGAGATTTACACGTTGAAACAAGGTGAAAACTCTATCTCTTCTTACTATACTAAGATGAAGAAATTATGGCAAGAATTAGATAATTTCAGACCCATTCCTAGTAGCATTGTGTTGAAAATTGCAAGGCTATAGCTAAGATGCGTGAATATAAGGATTCTGATCAGGTTATACGTTTTTTAAGGGTTTGAATGAGCAATTTTCATTTGTTAGGTCCCAGATTATGTTGATGGACCCTGTCCCTAGTATTGGTAAAGTTTACTCCTTGCTTGTTCAGCAAGAAAGGCAGGGTTTTGTTCCTTTGGATAAATCCAAGCTTTTAGCTATTTCCAACAACTCTTTTTCTGGAAATTTTTCATATGGTAGAGGCAATATGAATGCTTCTCGTGGTAGGGGTGATTGGGGAGGCAAAACTTCAGGTGGTAGAGGCAAAGGGATAAGAGTTTGTTCCTTTTGTGGAAGACCCAATCATACTGTTGATACATGCTTCAAGAAACATGGCTTTCCCCCACACCACCAACAAGAAAACTCCATCAATAATTGCACTAATGTTAGTGCAAATGAAAAGGAACAAAACCTTACCAATTTTGAAGATGATCAGAACCACTCATCAACTGAGAAGTTATCCTTTATCTATGAGCAACACAAAGCTTTGTTACCACTTTTACAAAATTCAAGTAAATTGCATACTCATAGTTTGAATCATATTACTACCAACCATGCATCAGGCACAGGTATAATATGCACTATCCCTACTTTACCAAAATCTGATATTTTCATTCTTGACACAGGAGCCACAGATCAAGTGTGCCATACCAGAAAAAAATTTCAATGCATGAAGAGAGTTAAACCTATAAACATCAAATTACCAAATGGTTCAATTGTTCCCACATATTTGACAGCAACTATAGCCTTTCCATCCGATTTTTACCTCACTGATGTGCTTTATTTTCCACAATTTTCCTTCAATCTTATATCAATTCCTAAACTAACTAAAAATATCCCTTGCACATTTTTTTTATGATACAAAATGTCTGATACAGGCCAAGCAATCCTAGAAGATGATTGGTGCAGCTGAGATGCAAAATGGATTGTATCTTCTCAAATCACTTTTAGCTAGCATAATTCATACTCCCATTATCCCTTGTATAAATACTGTACAAAGTTTAGATTTGAACAAAGAATGTAAACTGTGGCATATGCGTTTTGGTCATACTTCTCATGACAAGTTGATTGAAATAAAGAAAAAATTTCCTTGTGTTACTATTGCAAATTCTTCTGATCCTTGTGATGTTTGTTTTTATGCTAAACAAAAGAGAATTCCTTTTCCTTTAAGTTCTCATAAATCTAACAAATTTTTTGATTTGATTCATATGGACATATGGGGTCCCCTAGCTATCACTTCTATGTTTGGTTTAGAGTACTTTCTCACTATTGTTGATGATAAAATCAGATTTACTTGGATATATCTCATGAAATTAAAGTCAGAAACTGCTTCTATCATAAAATCCTTTGTCAATTTTGTTCACAGTCAATTTAATTCCAAAATCAAATGTATCAGAACTGACAATGGAAACGAATTTTTGTTAAAAGATTTTTACAGTGTCAATGGTATTTTACATCAAAATTCTTGTGTTGGGACTCCACAGCAGAATGGCATTGTGGAAAGAAAGCATCAGCACCTTCTTAGTGTTGCTAGATCCTTACTATTTCAAGCTAATTTGCCTAATACTTTTTGGGCTCATGGCATTGTGGAAAAAAAGCATCAGGACCTTGCTTATATTAATGAATTGGACAAAGTTTATAAGTTTTGCTTCGGTCAAAATTGTCTAAGCCTTCACAAATAACCCAAGTAAACTAGTATGATCATGGGTATGGCTCAATAGATTGAGAAAGGGATTCAACTTAGAAATTACCAATTTTGCCTTTGTCTTCTCTAGATCCTTCTCAGTCTCTTCAGCAATGAAACGCGCAATACTGGCTTTGACACAACATGGCTTAATTGAGATGAATTTGATCTCTTCCAACTGAAGGTTTGGCGGCGGCCACAGTGAAGCCTTCAGACATCGTGAGCCCGCACCCGGAGGTTCTGGTGGCGATGCTTCCGAAAGCATTTTTTCTTTTGACAAAACATTTCCCTTTTATTTCTAATCTGACAAGTCAATTGATCATTGACAGATTTAACTAAATTCAATTCAACATTTGACTTTACAAATAACTCTTTTAAGTTTAGAATTTTCTATTTATGCATTTTCTAACTTGTGTGTCATCATCTCCAATCTCTCCTCATGGTTATTATTTTCTGAACCGAGCTTAACAAGTTCTTGAGCAAGCGGTTTAAGTTCCTGGAGTTTTTCAGAGATAATATTCTGGTAAATTTCAGAAATATTAGATTGAACGAATGCATCGTGGGAAAGGACACAAATTTCTTCTCCCAAGTTACCCTTCTCGTCACTTACCTGTGCTTGAATTTTACGGTTGTTGGCTGCTTTGACCTCAACTTCAAAGGATTTATCATTTAAGGCTTCGATCAGCTCAACAACAACTTGTGATACTCCTGATTGATTTGTCTTCTCTACAGCTATGAAGTAATTAGACATTTGTTTTTCCAACAAATCTATTTGTTCCCTTTTTCTTAATTTCATCTAGCTTCGTCTCTTCACTTTTAGCCTCAAAATTTCTATTAGCCTCCACCTTATCACTACCGGAATACTCTTTCACTATAACTTCAGTGTCACTTTCCTTATTTGCGCCTACAACCTTCCCAACTACAAATGCATCGTTTATATCAGTTGTGTCTATATATTAACGATGCTAAATGTTTCATCGACTTTAACATCAAGGTACCTTTTAATATACATTATCAAAACAGAATGTTTAGCAATATCTTTAACCATTTTATGCGAGTTACCTGCCATTCTGGAAGCATGTCTCAAAAGGTCGGTCAAGCAGTAATTATTTTGTAACAAAATGGACAACGATATATGCAATTGAAGATTTTAAACTTGTAGTATCATCCTTTAACTTTTTGTAATATCTACGCTCATAGTATTCCAAATCAGATTCACAAGTATTTTATGATTTTTTGTACATATCAATCTCCTCCACATCTGAAAAACTCGAGTTCTCAATAATCTGACTAGTTCTACCACGTGGAACCCTAATTGGTTCACATCTCCCGTTTTGTTTTTTCTGTTGTTGTTGTTGTTGTTGTTCGCGTTGTTGTTGTTGATGTTGTCGTCAACCTTAGTTGTCAATGCCGCCATCTGATCTGACAGAGCTTTGATGGTCGGTTGACCTCCCATGGATGATCATGTTAGGAAAAGAATAGGAGAAACCTGCTCTGATACCAACTGACGCAGCCAGAAGCGTAGGCTAGCAAGCGCTAAACCTAGATTAAAAGAGACAAGTTTGCAAGCAACAAACTTGTGAAAATAGGATTTTGGAATCCACCAGAAATTGATAAAACTCTCTAAAATCCTTATTTATTAATTTTGTTAGGTCTGCAGCAACTTAAGCTAATAATTTCCCTCTAAAATGCTGCATTAGGTTAGCAGCAATTTAACCTAACAAATTCCATCTAAAATGCAGCGCAACAATTTAATCTTACAAATTCCCTCTAAAATGCAGCAATCCCTAATATTTCTCCTCACTGATGAGCTTTTAGTTCCTATCCTGTTGTGTCATCGTTTGTATATATCTATTGTTTATGTAGACTTTTTTTTTTTGACAAGTTGTTGTACACTTATTTAATATGTTTACAAACAGAATACCCTAATTTTCATGAAACTCGGCTACCCTAATTTCCATGCAAACTCGACTATATATAGCAAACCCTAAACTGTGTTTCTCTAAAAAAAAATACCCTAAACCATGGTAAATTACACAGACAACAGAAGAATCATATATTTTGATATTTTGATTTTTGCAAATGGAAGGACATGACCTTACAACCTTCCTCTCATACCACTTCTTAACTAGTATTCTAATTTAACATGCATTTTATCGATATGCATGTTTTTTTGAGAATTGGAAAATCCTTTTTGCGTTTTTTATTTTTAGTTTGAGATGCTTACACCAATTTTGGCAGTCTTCCTATTTAGTTTTGTCGCAATTTCTTGGTCTATTATCTAGGGATTCAGACTGTGTCTTGTAATGTCATGTTTTTGAACTTAATCTGAATTTTGTTTCGTTCAAAACTGTATTCTGTTGTTAGCCTTTATTTCCTACGCATACTTTTATTATTTCTTTCTTTGCAAGCAAATTTGTTCAACTGTGAATGAATTTTGAGGTGAGAATCACCTTTCCTTGGATAAGATTGCATATAGAGGAAGGGGAAAGTGATTCTGCAACAGTACTTGCTTTAATGTGTTCACTAAGCAGATGTAGTTTGTATATTATCAAGGTTAAAAAAAAAGCTTTCTCATTTGTAAGACGTGCTTAAATATGTGTCTGATACATATGCCATGTATATTTGTGTGTTTTTCTTGGAGTATATATATAATGCTTTAATTTATATGCCTATTTCTGTCGGATTGTGAAAAATTCCTTTTAATATTACTTAACTATAAAACAGTTTGTCAGTGACATAATATCTATAGCCCAAGACACACTCCATTATAAAATTCTAAGAATAGTATAATACATAATGACAATGAGGCCATTATAAATTTTGAGTCTAAGCATTTCTAACAATAGTATAATACATAATATTCGTCAATATGTTGTATATCTACCAACACCTGTATTTTCTCACTGACAGTTGTATGTTGCTGTTTCAAGAGTTACATCCAGAGAATGACTAAGGATATTGATCACTGATGAAGATGGTGAAGATACCAATGTGACGTCTAACGTCGTATATGTGGAAGTATTTCGCAATGTGTGATGAAACTACATGCTAATGTACTAAAATTTTCATATTTCTTTTACCGAATTATTGATAGGATTACCGAATTTTCTTTTATAATATTTTCAGATTTTATACATTTTATGAAGTGTTTTATTTTGTCTACTATGGATTATCACTTGTTCTTTTTTTCACTGTTACCAATTAAATATTGCATTTTATTATTCGTATGTCACTCCCTTAACAATAAACTCGTGCGACGCACGGGTCAACAATCTACTATTATTGAATGAATAAAAGTTGTTCTTAGGCTAAACAATTTAAATATGAAAATAACAAAACCCTAATGGGCCGAAAATAATAAATTAAAACAAAAACACAAAATTACTATTACTAAAATTGGGCTAAAACAAAAATATTATGGGAAACCCTCCTACATCAATTTATTTTATAGGGAACGCGTAGGTAACTAATGAGTCAATAAATTAGTGTTTTTAATATATTATTTGAGTCTATTTTATTTAGATTTGATTTCGTTTTATTTAAATATTATTTCCTTTTAGAATTATTTTACTTCAATTGCAAGTTATTATACTTCACGAACAAATATCTAAAGATTTAGTCTTGGAGCAAAAGAAAGAGGATTAGGAGCTGATTCGGGATGAAAATACAAAATATGGGACAAAAATATGTCACTCCCCAAAGTCAGAGACTCTGCACGGCCCGTGCCACCAGCAGCACAGCCGTGCCAACCTTCAGAGTCCACTTTTGCTACTTCTGCTTCATGGACAAGCTACCTATTAGTTTACTTCTGACCTAAAAGCCCGTGGTTTCTTGTAGAACATTCTAGTGTTATATTTCTTAGGGCTTAAGTCATTGAAACTATAAATAGAGTAGCTAGCTATCACAATAATTCATCTTTTGTTCTTGGAATTCAATAAGTGACAATTGTCTTTCTTAATAAAAGTTCTTCTTTTACTTTCTTGTT
>Ga0228710_1008169_pt1 | contig 15113 bp, 10 predicted proteins | sample MedpolnodulmetaG_FD_177995 | JGI IMG/M metagenome (GOLD analysis project Ga0228710, IMG submission 177995) | Root nodule microbial communities from Medicago polymorpha collected in Santa Monica, California, United States - pink nodules | ecosystem: Host-associated > Plants > Roots > Nodule...
TAAAATGGCTTTATGTATCTTTACCATATCAATGAGATAATCAGCTAGTATGAATTTTGACATAATCCATTATGAGTTATTTAATGCCTCAACGTGTCTTTTTTTTCAAACCATAATTGACTTTCTTTGGATAATCAATTATGATGAAACAATTTTTTATTTCGTGACCGTTGATCATTAAAGGGAGAATTGCATTCCAACGGCTACTTGATTTTATCATGCTACGGCTAGTTATATTCTCAAATGAATTTCATTTTCATTTTTGCATATAAATAGAGCTTTTGTGTTAGCTCATTTTAACAACTAATATTTGCACTAAACATTGTCAAAAATATTATTCATCACTCTCATTATTTTTGCACTTGCTAATTTATTATCTTGAGAGCTCTTTTATACTACATTTATATTTATTTAAACCTTTTATAAGCACTTTATTTTAATTGGTTAAAACATTTTTTTTAAGTGCTTATTTTAAATTGTTTTATAAAGAACACAATTCACCCCCCCTCTTGTGTGTTTGAAGTCACTTGTTCAACACCTGTGACAAAGACGTCTTCATTTCGACGACCGCCCCATTAAATCTCCACGCCTACTCAGATGCGGACTGGGCAGATGACAAGGATGATTATATCTCCACCACTGGTTATCTGTTATATCTTGGCAGCACGCCCATCTCTTGGAGCTCTCGAAAACAACGTTATGTTGCTCGCTCTTCCACAGAAACAGAATATAAAGTCTTGGCTGACACGGCGAGTGAGCTACTATGGGTCCTTTCCCTACTCACTGAACTCAGCCACACTCCAAAAGCCAATCCAGTCATCTATTGTGACAACCTCGGTGCTACCCACCTTAGTGTTAATCCTGTATTTCACTCTCAGATGAAACATATAGCCTTAGCCTATCATTTTGTCCGAGAAAATGTTCAAAATGGCAAGTTTCGAGTATCCTTTGTTTCTACCGATGATCAATTTGCTGATATTCTAACCAAACCCCTGCTTCGTCCTAGATTCGATTACTTACTGTCCAAGTTGCATCTCTCTTTCAGACCATACAGCTTGCGAGAGGATATCAATAATAATAATTAGGATAATGTCCCACATCGGGTAATATGAAGAAATATGTAAAGGTTTGGTCATATAAATAAAAGCCTTGTGTGTTAGTATTACATGCACCAATAGTTAGTGGGTTTTACTATAGCTAAACGTTACTTATACTATTCAAAATTTGTAATTATCAATTACATTATACAATTTCTTTCTTTCTATATTTCTATAAAAACTTGTCTGTTGAAGACAAGATTGCTTTTACCACATCAAATTTTTCGGAGGGTAGTGTAGAAAATTTGGCATGCAAAAAAATGTATTAGAAAGTGTGATCATTAATTTCCTTTTGTATATAACCTCTTTTAATTATCAGTTGTTAGTTTTTGTACTATCAATAGTTAATAAGTGTAATTCAGTTTGTTAATCCTTATCTTCTTTTAACTAGGGATGGCAATGGATACCCAATGGGTAGGATACTATAGTACCCTTCCCTATATCCACGTTTGGAAAAAATGCCCATACCCGGATCCGTACCCTCGTGGGCAACAACTTTAGTGCCCTTCCCCATACCTTATGGGCACCTAAGTGCCTATTACCCGCGCTTTAAGTATGAAAAGACAATAAAAAACATCATAATTGAAATAAAATTATGATCCAAATTTTTTTAAAGTAACTCGTAAAATAGTATGAATACGAATCATAGTATTTAACCAAATAAAAAAAATCCAAAAAATTAAAATAAAAACATTCAAAATACATATGAAAAAGTGCATGCTAAAATAAAATCATTGTGTTGTATGTCGGAACATATAGCACTCTTCTATTTAATAATGTTATTTCGAAAAATATTTTTTTTAAAAGAATAATTCTACTTTTCTCATTAAATTAAATACAAATTACATTTAATTTGTTTTCCCTCTCATTTTCTACATAACCAATAATCAAAGAGAAGACAAAAAAACTACACTTTAAATTATTATATTTTGCTTTTCTTAATAAACATGAAATATTAGTTTCTTCTTTTACGTATAATTTAAGACACAGAAATTGTATATCAATTGTACCATGGCAAAAGTGATATTTTTTAGTGGAAAATATGATGATGTCCACCAAGTAGCAACAAACAATGTTGATCCTAGACACTACACGACGACTTTAAGTTCACATGTAGTACGACCGCTCCTCATTCTCCATTATTTTTTTGAGTGGAGGAGCACATGGATTAATCATTGAATTGTCTTGTAGTAAGAGTATCTTATATCATTGATCCATAAAAATATATTTACCACTAAATTTTGAAGTCCCATAAAATCTTGTGGTGTTTGTTCCTTACTAAACTTTTCATTTTTTTTGTTGGGATTTAAATCTTCCTCATCGATATTATTAAGGTTTTTTTTTGTTTTTCTTTAATTTACTGTATAGAATTATTAAGGTTTTTTGTTTTTTAAATTTACTTTGTATAAAATCAGAACCAGTCTTTCACGTGAGTTCTTATCAAATTGGTACAAGTGCTTGGTTTATATTAAGGTGTGAGTTAATCCTTCACTAACACCAATATTGGTGTTTTCTTCTCTCCTCCAAATGTAAGATAAACTTGTCCGAATCATGGGTAAACAAATATTGGTGTTTTTTTTCTCTTTTTTTTTTTGTTATCTTTGTTGTTTTAGTTATGCTTATGGTGTTGGTTTACTCTTGATTAATCCTTCTTTTTCTCCACGTGTCTAAGCTTTATTTATGTGATTTTATTGTTCGAATTCACAACAATTAATTCCCACTGTGGAGAGAATGGGTAAATTGGTCAAGTGAGTATCATGAATTCAAAGTGAAACATAGAGAAGTTCACCGAACGTAATGATTTTGGTTATATAAGGTTAAGATGCAAGTTGTGTTGACACAACAAAAGTTTGTTGAGGCGTTAAAAAGTGAAGTTGCAATGTCAGCTAATTTAACACAAGCAGAAAAGCGTGAAATGACAAAATAAATAGTGCTACTGTGCTATGTCTCAAAGAAAAGGTTTTCTAGTTAGTGGGTATTTCTTTTTTAAATAGTGCAAGTAGGATATCTTCGAACTACACCTCTAGTTAGACGACCGATCATCATCACAAACACAATAGTAAAAATGTCTGATAGTGAACCGGATGAAGTCACCGACGGTAAGCTTTAAGGATCAAATTTCTTCTTTTAATAACTTCACTTCAGTTTCCTATACTTTTTCTGATTCAACAAATAATTAATTAATTAATTAACTTCACCTCTCATAGACTCAGTTTATTTCTTGAAATTCCATTTAAAATTTCTTATTTTTATTGCATTACATCCCCTCTTGGACAAATAACCACTCTTTCTCTCATACCCAAATCCTCTACTAGTCTTCCTTTCTCAACACCATTACCTGTTTTTCGAGCTTATGTTGTATGTCATTCGTCATAAAATTTTCTCAGAAATAACATCTTCGGATGAAAAGGCAAAAGCATAAATATAAATATTCAGAATTTTGTTTTTAATCTTGAAAGAAAATCTCATCTTTTTAGTCTTTGTTAAATTTTTCATTAGTATTTGTAGGACCACAAATGTTGATGAATTTTGACGGAGAAAAATGCATAATTTTTTTTTACAGAAATTAAAAAGTGAGATTTTTTGTTTGCAGGGAGTAGAAACGAAACGTTGGAAATGTTTAATTTAAGAGAGATAGAGAAAATAAGGACAGAAGCCTTCCTATCACAACTACCACTTGAAACAAAACGTCGACTTGGATATCGAAATAGTAGTGAAGTGTTTTTAAGTTTTAGAGGGGAAGATACCCGTTCTTCCTTCACTTCACATCTTTATGCTTCACTTCAAAATGCCGGGATTAGAGTTTTCATGGACGAAGATTCACTTCAAAGAGGAGGTCATATTTCGACACTGTTACCACAAGAAATTGAACGTTCTAAAATTTCTATTGTTGTTTTTTCAAGAAACTATGCGGATTCACGATGGTGTCTCCGTGAGTTGGTGAAGATAATGGAGTGTCACAGAACCACTGCACAGATAGTGCTACTAGTGTTCTATGATGTTGATCCCTCTGAGGTTCGTCACCAAACTGGTGAGTTTGGACAAGCTTTTGAATGTCTCTTGAGCAAACTTTCGAAGAAGAAGAAGAAGAAAGATAAGTCGCCGAAATGGAGAGAGGCTCTTCGTGGTGTTGCTGCCTTTGTTGGCTTTGTAGTTCTAAATCCAGGTAATTTTTAAATGTTAAGTGGTTGTTTTCATTCTATTTCATAAGAATATCTTGCTTTTTGTTATTTTTTTAAGTTAAAGGTGACACATGGCACATTGTGGTTGGCCAATGTCACACCACAATGGCATCCAAGTGCTGTCCAGAGAGACTCAATGAGATATTGTGTTTAGTTGAATATAGATAAGTGTGGCTGAATATAGAGGTACAAGGTTTAAGTGTTTTATCCAACTCAAAAAATCTGATTTGCCCTATACAGAAGTTTTAAAATTCTTCCTTTTGGTTTGCTTTGACTTTGATCTAACAACTCCTCGATCAAGCCAACAAAGATTATGTGTTTTTTCTTATCTTGTATGCATCACTTATGATTCTGATCTTTTGTTTAAATTAAGTTCCTCATTATTTCTTTTTTCCTTTTAGGATGTGTTTGAACTGAGTGTTTAGGTGAGGAGGCCTTAATTTTCTTTTTTAAATTACAGACATTGTAATGCTTTTTTTAAAAATGAAATAACATGATAAATGAACAAAGAATACTTCAATCACACTTATTTTATTTTATTTTTTAAAAACATTTTATATTGTCTATAATTTAATAAAGAAAAATTAGTCATTCCCTCCTAAATCTTCGATCCAAACACACCCTTAAGGTGTCATCATTCTGTGGGATTTTTGTATCTCCTTCACCGAGAAGAGTCATTCCGTATTTGCTTAATCAGTGACATAATAATTGATGCCTGAATTCTGTACTATTTATTGTTTAGTGTCTATTAGACAACAACTTCATTGTCATTGCAAATTCGCAATCATTTTTTAACAACTGAACTTAGACCAACTGCAATTTCGTACTCAAATTTCCCAACTACTTTGGACTCACATACATGTGCATATACATACACATACATATATGTCGGCGTGATGCTGCCTGCGTGTATATAGGTTTATTCATATTTTCTTTTGTTCATTTTTATAGGAATGAAAGGGAGGCAATCAATCATATTGTTGAAAAAGTTACAAATTTGCTTGACAAGACAGACTTATTCGTTGTTGATAATCCAGTGGGAGTCAAATCTCGAGTGCACGATACGATTCAATTACTAAACATTCAACAATCAAATGATGTTCTGCTACTAGGGATTTGGGGTATGGGGGGAATTGGTAAAACAACCATTGCAAAAGCCATTTACAATGAAATCAGTCACAATTTCAGATGTAGGAGTTTCCTTGCAAATATTAGGGAAACATGGGAGCATACTGATGGAAAAGTGTCTTTACAAGAACAACTTCTGCTCGATATCTTAAAAAAAACAACTACCAAGATACCAAACATCGAGTCTGGGAAAAATACAATAAAGGATATGCTATGCGATAAGAGAGTACTTCTGGTGCTTGATGATGTGGATAGTTTGGACCAACTAAATGCTTTGTGTGGAAGTCGTAAATGGTTTGGTTCAGGGACTAGAATAATCATAATCAAAATAATTCCCAATGATGAAGTACAACGGAAGTTAAAAATAAGCTATGATGGTTTAAATGATGATACCGAAAAAGAAATATTCCTTGACATAGCTTGTTTCTTTATTAGGATGGACCGAAACGATGTTACACAAATATTAAATGGGTGTGGACTTTTTGCTGATATCGGAATAAGTGTCCTTGTTGAGCGAAGCCTTGTAACTGTCGATGATAAGAATACACTAGGAATGCATGATTTGTTACGGGATATGGGAAGAGAAATCATTCGTGAAAAATCACCAAAGGATCCTGAGGAGCGTAGCAGGTTATGGTTTCATGAGGATGTGCTTAATGTTTTATTTGAAAAAACTGTAAGTACCTCATATACCTATTTCATGATTTAACATTTATAACACATAGGTAAGCTAAAAACATTTATGAGTTAGTTGTTCATTAAATATAGTTTGTTTATTTACATAAGAACTTATAAAATTAGTCTCGTTGATAAGTTAGATTTGTTGTACTTTATGACTTCTAATAAACGGTCGGTTTGGTCACATGTTTTTTCATATGTTTTGTATCTTTGTGTTTTACATTTTGGTCAATTATATTTCATAGGGAACAAAAGCTGTTGAGGGTCTAGCTTTGAAGTTGCCAATAACAAGTTCAAAATGTTTTAGTACTAAAGCATTTAAGAAGATGGAGAGACTAAGATTGCTTCAACTTATCGGAGTACAACTTGATGGAGATTTTGAGTATCTTTCAAGAAAACTAAGATGGTTGTGTTGGAAAGGATTTCCTTTACCATTCATACCTTCAAACTTTTGTCAGAGAAATTTAGTTTCCATTGAGTTAGAAAACAATAAAATGATATATGTGTGGAAAGAGACCCAGGTATTAATTTTGATTTCTGTTTTTTGCATTTCACACATTATTTTCACTTTTCATGGTAAAAACTTCCATTTATTCTGTAAATTTCTTCTCTAAATTCTCCTTATAATATTTATGTTCCTGCAGAGGCTGGCAAAGCTGAAAATTCTCTATCTTTGTCATTCTCATTATCTGATGCAGACCCCAGACTTTTCATATTTGCCTAATCTTGAAAAGCTAGTACTCAAAGATTGTCCAATGTTGACTGAGGTTTCTCCTACCATTGGAGATCTCAGTGAAATACATCTAATAGATTTGGAAGACTGTGTTAGCCTTCGTTACCTTCCAAGAAGCATCTATAAGTTGAAATGTCTGAAAACACTCATTCTTTCAGGGTGTATAATGATTGACGAGTTGGAGGAGGATGTAGAACAAATGGATTCTTTAACCACTCTGCTTGCAAATAACACTGCAATAACAAGAGTACCCTTTTCAATAGTATGGTCAAAAAGTATTGTATATATTTCTCTGTGCGGCCATGATGGATTCTCACGTGATGTGTTTCCATCTATCATTAAGTCTTGGATGTCCCCAACAAATAATCTCCCACCCCTATTTCAAACATGTACTATCATGCCATCTCATGTTCCTTTAGATGTACCACGTAGTAGTTCCCAGGAACTATCATCAATTTCCAAGTACCTTCCTAGTATTCGCAGCCTTTGGCTTGAGTGTAGCTCAGAACATCAACTTCCTCATGATGCTGCAATTATTTTGGATGCCTTATATGCCACAAATTCTAAGGAATTGAAACCAACTACAACACAAGTATCAAGAAATTCCTCCAAATCTCTTTTCATTCAAATGGGAATGAATTGCCAAGTTGCTAATATTCTGAAAGGGCAAATTTTACAGGTTTCACTCATTCTCCCTTGCGTATTTTATTGTTAATATTGTTAGTCTGTCAAATGTAAGTAAGAAGTCTCATATTGGATAAGTGGTGGAACCATATTTCCCATACCTTAGGTTGGGGATGAACATCTGTCTTTAATTCACTTATGTGATGACCCCCTTATTTTTAGGTTCCTCTTTTGATCAAACGAATATATTGTTCGATTAAATTCTGACCCTTTTTTCCTTGCACATAGTACGCGTGGTGGTTGTGTTATCCCGGGTGATAGTTATCCAAACTGGTTAAGCTTCAATTGTGACGGTTCTTCTGTAATTTTTACGGCCCCTCAAGTGGAAGAGCATAACTTAAAGTCGTTGATGTGCATTGCCTCTTCAACCGTGGATAACATAACACCGGATGGTCTTAAAAATGTGTGAGTGAAAAATTACACAAAGGCCACCATTCAAATCTATAAGAGTGAAACATTAGCTTCCTTTAAGGACGAGGAAAAGAAGAATGTAGTATCAAGTATTGAACCCGGAAACAAAGTGGAGGTTGTTGTTGTTTTTAGGGACGGTTTCATTGCGAAGGAAACAACAATTTATCTTGTATATGAAGAATCAATTGGCAAGAAATTGGAGCTATACCGTGAACCAGATTCGAATATCATTGCTGTTGGTGTTGATGAAAATGAATGCAGTGCCAAGAGGATCTGTACTGAAGAGGATCCCACGGATGACTTCAATCAGAACAAAATGAAAAAGAAAAAAAAAGAAAAGAAAAAGAAAAAGAAAGGAAAATTTCACTGGAACTAAAGATGGTTAAACAATGGCTGGGTAAGATTCAATTCTTTTGGTCCCTGCAATCCTTTCTATTGGCAACAATTGTTTTACATTTGTAGCTGAAAGTTTCTAGATTATATTTATGGTGAAGTCATGTAATCCTAAATAGATATGAAAAATTATAATCTGTTATGTTGTAGTTCTTCCATTGATATCTAGTTTTTTGCCAACTTCCAGCCAGGGGGTCTCCAAGACACATGAGGTTGTTGAGTGATCTGATTTCTTAATATTATAAGATTGGCTTTATCATTAAATTTAAAAGAAACTAAAAAGCACTTGCTCATGTTATTTGTTGTTTATTCTTTTTTTACCTTGATACCACAAGAGTAATCTTCAATATTTGAACGACTATGGCTTAATACAAGGGAGTGATTTATTGCAGGTTCAGCACCAGACTTACATTATAGTGCATCCTTGGTTGGTAACTTGTTTTCTAGAGGCTAAGTTGCTATGCCTATAATTCATATGGTCTCTCTAATGTATGTGAGCTTTCTTTGGTGCCTATGATTTTAAATTTTCTGTTCATAAAGATTCTACTCAAAGATTTGTTTTTGTTGTGAATTCGGACTCAAAATCACACCAATACAAACTATGATGTGTGGAGCAAAGGAAAGTAGTAACCACAATCAAAGTGAACACAAGCAATAATCAACAATAACAGCACCTAGATCTAATCTAGGAATCAAAGTGAAAAGCACAAAACCAAAAGCAAAAGATAAAGAGAGAAGAGAGAAACAAACACACCAAAGATTGTTGACCCAGTTCGGTCCAACTATACCTAATCTGGGGGAGAGATTGATCTCTCCAATCCACTATCAAAGAGTTCTTACAAAGAGATACAAATGGGTTACAAGAAATTAGCATCAACAAACTCACAATGAACAACCCTAATTTCTACCCATTTTCCCAATCTCACCAATAAACAAGACACTCAATGATTTTCACTCACCCAAGGTGTTTACAATGTTTCCCAACCCAAGAGAACAATAATCAAAAGACCCTCAACCCTAAAGTTACCTCCTTTGATTTCCCAAGTTTCTCTCTCGTCAACCTCTCCTTCAAAATCTGCACAAGAACACTTAAATAGTACCAAGGTACGACCAACCTTATCCTGAAAATCTGCACAAGAACACTTCAAAATCTGCCAAATCGTGACACGTTTGGTGCGTACGACCCAAGGTACGACAAACCTTATCCTGAAAACTTGCCCAGCAAGCCGAAAATCGTGTCACGTTTTCCCAAAATTGTGTCACGATTGGACACTCAGAAAACATGCTCTCGGCACTACCAAATCGTGACACGCTTGCCAAATCATGTCACGATTTCTCTGTTTTCTCAACTTCACAATTTGAAGGCATAAACAACAATTTTGTATATTAATTTCCTAATATAAACAGAAGAAGATTCAAAATGACAAGTATATATGGTTTTTAGGTTGGTTCATTTAAACAATTTAGTATTCTGATTAGTCTTTTCTACTTTTAATCACAAGCTTCTGCAATGTAGAGGATAACAGTACTGCTTTGAGTAAATAAATGCTAGGAGAGAGGAACCATATGTTGTTATCAAGTCATCTAAAGGCCATGTAATTGTTTGTTTGAGTTTATTTTCTTTCATTTTTCAAAATGATTTCTTTTTCATTTGTAGGATTTAAATTGTTGTTTTACACTGTCATCTATCCAATAATAAAAGACTGAATGGGTATTCCCTCACACTACTAAAAAAACAAAAATTAGTGAAGGATATTTAGTGAGGGAAAACGTGAAATCCCTCTCTAATTCCGTCACTAAACCTTGCGACCAAGGAATTTGTGAGAAATTTCATTTTTTCCGTCACTAATTTCCCTCGCTAATTTTGCTTTTTCTAGTAGTGTCAATTCAAACATTCTATCTCGAGATTTTGCACATGTATCTGTATCATATCACATGATATAGTAAACTGAAGAGAAAAAAGGGGTTGCAAGTCAGATTATTTGATTAAAGAAGCGTTAGAGTTACATTTCATACTTTTAGCAGAATGTTCAGACATGGATTATACTAATTTTTGCAACATTATATACGGAAATGTAACCTTGTTTAAAAGGGTTTGCAAAAGTAACAATAAACAAGCATATATTGGTATACTAAAGAATGACCATTCAGGATCATTACATTTCTTCAGCTCTCTTAAAAAGGGAACGAATTGCCGGCTCATCAACGATCTGAAAATGATAATTTTACAGGTTTGACATACTCTCTCTATCCCCCCTTCTTTTATGTCTGCCTGTGTGTGTATCACTTCATACATTTGAATTATACATTTTGTGTGTGCGCGCGCACGCCGGTGCACATGCAAGCCTATACAATTAATTTTTATAGGTGTAAAATACTCCAAAAATTAAAACAATGAAAAAATTCTAACAAATTTTATTATCAGTCATTGACATGCTTACATGACAGGCATGTGGAAGAACCATCGCCTCTACATTTTTTTTCTCAAGATATACTCTCTTATTTTGCATACTCTTACCTAATTGATACTAAATCACTAATGTACAATTGAAATGCTGGTTTTTTCATAACCAAATTTTTCTATTAACCTTGATACTTAAGAAGTGTAAGTGTTAAGAGCAGAATGAAGATTTATAACTGAAATACTTGTTGAGATGGGAAAGTACGTTAGAGAAGATATCCATTGAAATGACATCTTGCTTTGCAATAATGATTGTAAAATTCTTTGTAAGATAGTTATTTACTTTATTTTTCTAAAAGGGGAATTTTTTATTAATTAAAGTGACACTAATTATGATCATTTCTCAACCGTCTTTTAGGAGATTTTAACTACATTGTTGAGATTATAAAATTTTACCACTCAGCTCTCACTTTTAGGAGAGATAGTTAATTGAAATTAGCTAACCGAATATTTTTGCTAATCAAAATTAAAATTTACAAAATAACTCTTATATGAATCTTTTTTCAAACTAACAACAAAGACTTCTTACCCATAAGAAGAAAATGAGTATTCATCTTCCATGCTAGTTATATATTTGATTTCTAAGTAATCCTTGAATGAGTTTTTATTTTGAAAGCATGTAAAGTTGCTGTATCATTTCCATGAACTTTGTTTTTATGAAAAGAAAAAACTATTATTTTGGTTGCCATTATGATTATCTCCCCCGCATTATTACTTTGGTTAATATGGAATTTTGAAGTGGGACTGATTGTCTGTTTTATGAATCGAAGCAAACATTTGTGTGTAACTTCTAAAAAATTAACAACAAAATTATGATCAATTACTTTATGAGAAAATTTATATCATGTTTTTTCTTGGTACAAAAAAAGTGAAATTAATAAATGACAAGGTGATATTAATATACATGTCAATTTAATGATGAGCTTATATCTATTTTCACAGAATATGGTCAATGGGAGTGGTAGTTGTTTCTTCCCCGGTGATAGTTATCCAAATTGGTTAACCTTTTATTCTGAATGTTCTTCTGCAACTTTTGATGTCCCTCAAGCGGAAGGGCGTAACTTGAAGACAATAATGTTCATTGCCTATATTTCAACCCCATATAACATAACATCGGAAGGCGTTAAAGGCATGTTGGTGATTAATCACGCAAAGTCAATCATTCAGCTCTATAGGAGAGAGGCATTAGTCTCCTTTGAAGATGAGGAGGGGCAGAGATTAGCATCGAGTATGGAGGTCATTTTTGTTTTCATACATGATTATTTCACTGTGAAGAAGACAGCAGTTTATCTGTTATACGATGCACAAGATTTGAATCTCATTTCTAGTAGAAGTGATGAAAGTGAATGCTCTGAAGACGAACCCACTGATGACTTCAATCAGAACAATGTACTTGATGATGTGAGTACATTGGATCAATTGAATGCTCTGTGTGAAAGTCCTCAATTGTTTGAATCTGGTGGTAGAATAATTATCACATCTGGAGATATGAATATACTTGAAGAGAATGGAGTTGATGAAGTATTAGAGATATAGGATTAGTGGTATATTAGCCCTAATAGATAGTACTATAAATAGCTTGTAACCACCCCATTAGTGGTATATTAATCCTATATCTCTAATATGAAGTATACACAATAAAAAAAAAAAGGGTGAAAATGAATCAATTGAGCTTTTTAGTTGGCATGCATTAAAGCAAAAGAGACCTGATAGACAATTGGCAAGTGTACCAAAAACTATCGAAGTAGTAAAAATTATCGTTTTCACAAGGACTGTTTTTAATCTCAACAATTTGAATACGTTATTAATTAGGATGTAAAAAAGGTTATTTTGATTTGCCACTAGGCAGTTGATTGGTTTAATTGCATAAAAGTAACTGCACTTATTCTTAAGAATGAGTCTCCAGTTCCAGGATAGTTAATAAATTAGCCCTAATCAATCCCTTGAGTTAGGACCCTCTTCTTAAACTACAACCCCTAATTCCTTAGGTGGTCTAACAATCCTTGAAGGTTTAAGCACATTAACCTAATATCACTAACAAACGATTATTCATTCCTAAACTAACCATGTTTATTAGAACAATTCAATTAGGTCTAAGTCGAAAGCTATGGTCAGTAGTCATTCGTTCTCACTAAATCATGTTTATATTTGATCAGGATATAAAAAGCATTAAGAACAATTGAATTGAATAAAAACTAGATTGTCATTCACAATAAATAGAGTTTCACAGCAACATGGATCAATTGGGTTACAAAGAATCATCTCAGACCTAATCTCTAAGAGATTTAGCTACTCATAATTGAGTTTACAAATAGCATAATCAATATAGGAATCAATACATACATGAACAGGTAAAAGGATGAAGAAATCGCCCTCCTAACCGTCTTGTAGTCTCAAAATCGCACTTTGCTCTTCTCAAGTCGGTAACCCTTGTCTTTGGAATAGACTTCAGCTTAAATAGGCACAGAAATTTGCCCAAAATCGTGTCACGTTTTTGTTAAATCGTGACACGTTTCCTTATAAGTAACAACTAGCTGAATTAGGGTTTCCACAAATCGTGTCACGTTTTGGTCATCGTGACACGTTTTCTTCAATGTCGAGAGCATGTTTTGGTCTTCCAAAATTGTGTCACGTTTTTGTTAAATCGTGACACGTTTTCATTCTTTGTATTTTCTTCAGTTTTTCTGCTTTTCTTGCTGCATAAGTTGCCTTGTGAACTCCAAAATGTGATCAAATTACATAGAAAATTACGTAATGACGAGATGTCATCAAGACCCAAAGAAGATTTTGCTGAAATTTCCAGGAATGTAGTTGAGTATTCCATATGGTTGTTGGGGATATTGTTGATGAGGATGTTGTTGAGGATATTGTGGGAATTGAGGCTGATAGTTTGGTGTTTGAGTAGTATTAGTAGTGGGTGTGATGGCAGCAATGTGTTGGTAGGCCGGATAATTTTGTTGTTAAACACAAAGTTGACTACTAAAAAGTTAAGTTACGTTCCTTAAAAATTCAAAATAATCTACGTATTTTAAATTACTTGAAAGTGTGATTGTAACGCATACTTGAAGGTGTATTTAAAGTTTAAACAACAATACCAACCCACTAATATATGCTTCAACTTTTGACTATGTACACACTAAAGTATGTGTTGATCTCCGACCTAAAGAAAAGGTAGGTTAGGTGATGATTACTGTTTGTTCTTTTCTCTTCTTTTATTTTTTGAAACAATTAGTTGTTCTTTTCTCTTTTAAATAGTGAATAGAAAAATATAAATATATTTACCAAAAAGGAAGAGAGTTGACCAGTTAGTCTATGAGATGAGATACAATCCAATGTATCAGATCTACAATAAACGTGAAGAATAGTACTATTAAAATTGTATTGGAGTTCTAGTTATGGTGATTGATTATGTCAGGACCGTATCTAAGACGGTGAGAGGAGGGTGATCGTTCTTCTAGGCTCAAAAATAATGTTAAAGCCAAAACAAAAGGCAATACATTAAATTCAAATGATATGTCAGCTGTTGATGCAAATGATCTTTTTTCTGAATTGAAAGTGTTACAAATTGCCAAATGTGTTGAAGTCAACATTTGAAATTTTTGAGTTTATCAAAGCCAAATATTATTACTCAAATGTTTCAATTGGTCATCGAATTCCTTTAACTATGTTGGTGACCGTTACATTTGTAAAAAAAAGATTTTCAAAGTTAAATTTTTTGAAAAACTATAGACCGTCAATGTCCCAAAAAGATTTAATAATTTAGTCATTTTATGTATTGAGAAAGATATGATTCAACATATTGATATAGAAGCAATTTCTTATATTGATATAGATGCAATTATTTGCTAGTTTCAATTTAGAAATGCTCGTAGAAATTGTTTTGAATGAACATTTAGATATCAAATAAAAATTCAATGTTTTTGTATGAAGTTTAAAGTTTTTATTAGATAATTTCTTAACTTGATAAACACAATTATCTTCAAACAAATTTCCAGGTACACCACAAAAATAAACTAGAATATAAATACTCAAAATTTATATTTTAATAAATGTTAAACACAAATTTGACTACAAAAAAGTTAAGTTACATTCCTTAAAAATTCAAAATAATCTACGTATTTTAAATTACTTGAAAGTGTGATTGTAACGCATACTTGAAGGTGTATTTAAAGTTTAAACAACAATATTTTTTTTTGGTAGATAGACGAAATGGCAAAGCTGTAACACCCCATTTTATATTTTAATTTATTAAAATATGTTAGTAGGTGAAATTAATAAATATTATTATTGGTGCTATTTTTAAAAAATAATGAGTAGTTGTTGAGTGGAAAGTAGTTTGAGAAATT
>Ga0228710_1008171_pt1 | contig 15111 bp, 11 predicted proteins | sample MedpolnodulmetaG_FD_177995 | JGI IMG/M metagenome (GOLD analysis project Ga0228710, IMG submission 177995) | Root nodule microbial communities from Medicago polymorpha collected in Santa Monica, California, United States - pink nodules | ecosystem: Host-associated > Plants > Roots > Nodule...
TATCATATTATATAAATACATATATGCGGGTTGCGGGGCTGGGTAGTATAGTGCCCATACCCGTGCCCATACCCATCCAAATTTGCGGGTAATTACCCATACCCAAGCCCAGACCCATAAAGCGGGGTTTTACCCTACCCATAGTGAGTATTTTTCGCGGGTGCCCATAGGGTTTGGGTCCAATTGCCATCCCTAAACCTGGAGGAAAATCCAAAAATCTATTTTAGTATTGTTTTCAGCACAATCTTCAACTCTCCTATTCTTTGATTTTGATGACAAGCTTGAAGAAAAAGGTCAACTCTTTCAACTAGGTGGGATTTTGATGACCCTCTGGGACTCCATCACCAAAACTAAAAGGTTTGATGTTCTTTGGGATGTTTGGTTTTTAGAAAAGAGGTGTATTAGATTGCTCAGTGCCAATGAATGTGAATGAGAATTGTGTGTTCGGTGAAGCATGTGCTACTAAATTCTTCCTCCACCGTGTGAATGAAACAATCTTCCGTTACAACTAATTCTTCCTCTTTTACTCTTGTAGCATGTGTATCAGATTTTCATGAAAACTTATATTAAAAATAAGAAAAAACTATCCAAATCATATGTAATAATCTAAAAAAAAAGAGTACAAAAGTTTCTACAATGAACTCAAAAGATTGTTTCATTTTGAGATTCAGCCTCTCAATCTCAGAAAAAACCCAATATGAAATTAGGCGCTGATAGTTCATTTTGAAAATCATGTAATAAATGCAAGCGATATTTATATGCACGAATTGAATTTGGAGATATTTGCAGATTGTTTTTTTCAACATTTTATTGCCTTACCATATCATCCATTGGATATATCTAATGGTTTGTATATTAGATTGAGAGGTTGCTGCAGGGATGTTAGAGGGAGAGGATCCGCTCGCAGAAACATGTAGGACTTTTATAAACTTTATTGGAAAATGCTAAAAAAAAACGCCATTTGTTTGAAAAATGCTCACAAACACCCTTTGTGGAAATTGTGTTATTCAATTCATTAAAAGTCTCAACTATTCTTTTCTAACACAACATTGTTTCCCCTAACTAAAAACCTTTAGGGCACTTGTTAGTTAGCAAGACCCAACTTTATAAACCTGCTGAAATTTGATGAAACGGTCAACTAAAGGTAAAAGCTATCAGTCTTGGATGAATCACCTCTAATGATGGTTCCACGATATAAGCCACCACCAAAGAGACAATTGTAATGTATAACGATGTATAGGACAAGTAAACTGTTAAGCTTGTCTAGTCTACCACATGCAAATCAAGAAGCATAAACTAGAACGAACAGTTTACAATAAACAAGCAATGGTGGTCAAACTTTGCCATTATGCAATTTTATTAAGAGAAAAGAATGGATGCAAAGAAAATCACAAGTCCGTAACGAGGAGGTTCTGTTCGGTTTGTGCTGCAAAACAACCACCTCCTCCATCAGAAATAGTCAAGTCATTCCTTCTTTCCTATTCCATCAGTTTGATTTTGCATATTTTGATGGTATGATTCAACTATGCTTTCATATGGTATTATTTAGCTGTTTGTCTTTCCTGTGCCTTTTGAGAACTTGTAATTGTGAAACTTGTATTAAAAACCTTTTTGTTCTTTCATACAAGTTAGTTGGATGATATAGTTTGTCATACCTGACATTTTAAACACAAATGAAGCATTTAGTTATAGCAACACCTCGCTGAATTCAATTCACTTTTCTAGGTTACAAAATTTCAATTGAGGTTAATTTTGAATTAGCTGTTATTGGATTCTTTTCATCCTCCTGATAAAAACATCTGTTTGTATGTTGTTTCTTCACTAATTCTTGTTTAATTCTAGTTTCCTGGGACTGTTAGTAGAAATCAAAATGCAGCCTTCTAATTAATATAAGTAGGTTAATCAAATCCGTGGTATATGTTGATCCTGAGAATACTCATTTTACCACACAACTCAAGTACATCTCAGTTTACCACAACTCCCAGTGCTGTCTGTTAGGGAGGACACAAGGTTTTGAAGAAAAAAAATGACTTAATTGCACTTTTGGTCATCACATTTCAACCAACTTATGAAATGTCCTGTCTTTTTCTAGAAGGAATTGGTGGAAATGCCATAAGGTTGGACATCTCCAAACCTGATTAGCTTTTGGTTCAAACCACTTCCCACAAGTTTTAGTTCCCTATTTGCTCCTATTCTATATATAATATCTGAAGTGAATCACCCTTGGCATCACAAGTTTGGACATAAACCAAACGTAAGCTTTTGAAAAATCATAGCTTAGACTTCCCATTTGATGCTTGTATTGTCATCCTGAATTTTGATATTTTATTGAGGAGGTTTATAAACAATAATATTATATCATCTGATGAACAAAATGTAAATATTTAGTAGAATAATTAATAATTGAAAGAAATGTGTGTAACACAGAAAGTCGCAATTAGCATGTAGTGATGCATTAGATTGCTACTTCAATTGGGGCAACATATATGACTTTGCACAAGTGAGAGATTAAAGTTGAGTTGCACGGGTAAAGTTGGAGGTTTTCGGGGACACCTATTAGGGAGTAAAAATGGAGAAGATAAGTTATATTATCAATGTGAAAATATAACTTTGATCTACATAGATGAACAATGAAAAGCTTGTATAACAGAAAAAATTAATTTACAAATCTGAATTGTACATTGTGATCAATCACTTATTTAGTTATCAATCCTAACTAACTTATACCACTGTTAATAACAAACAGTTAGTTAACCAACTAGTCAGTGACTTACAATACAAGCAACTTCCGATTCTTTCTCAATTCCACAATTAACATGCAAAGAGAGGAAAAACTAGCTACTGGAATAGAAGCTAATACACAAAGTTAAGAAGATGAACGCACAGAAAAGACCAAGAATGAGGTTTTCTGTGAATAATAGAACCACAACTTTTCCAAATTACCACTAAGATATCAATGAGTCAATTTTGAATCTTACCAAATGTGCATCCTACGTATCGCACAATGGGCCGATGGCCAATATGCACATCTGGTTTAACATTAACTGTCACATGATAACGCCGGTACTGAATTGAATATGATATCAGATTAAACTAAACTTCAATTTGTTAATTGACAAGTTGTCAAATATTACAAAAGAGTTTCTTGAAAGATCTTGAGTTCAAGTGCAAACAAAGAACAAAGAGCTAAAAAAGCAATCAAAATAAACTCGTTGCTTAAGATTATGCACTGCAAAAAATATAAAAAAAAATTAAGGGTTACAGAACAATCATAATACAATGATTTGCTCACTGTTCACTTTAAGAAAGCACCACCAGTTTCACCAAGATATCAGTTCTTGTAGTCTTGACCATGCATTGTTAACCTTCCAAAATTGAAGCGTGTCAAGGGCGATACATAGCAATGGTAAGGATGAAAATTGAAACTCATTCACAGACCAAGGTTACTCATTCAAGTTTAGTTACATGTTTCTCTAAAGCTTTGAAAACAGAAGAACAATTATGTTGACGAATAATCATGACAAGGATGAATATGTTGGCTGCAAGAAACAGTAAGCTTGCCGCCCAGAGCTGTAAAAAGACATTTTTACCCTTGAACTCAAGAAGGTAGCCCCACAATAACCAATGGGTTTGAGCTCCAATCCACAAAAGAATGCAAGACAATCCACCCCATTTAAGCTTCATTTTACTCCATGGGAGTATTAGAGGCAATAAGCAGAAGAACCAAACAAAGTATTGTGCAGTAATCACCTGAAGAAGTGTGTTGATTAACTAGATTTAAAGGACCGTTGCCATAAAGGGTTCCAATAGAGACACAATGTTGTCTGAATAAAATAATCTAATATGTATATATGTGTGTGTATATGTATATATAAATTAGAATTAGAACTGTAATTAAATGAAAATATGTAGCAATATTGGAAATGTATACTCTGATATACGTACTAGAATTAGACTGTAACTTTTTAATTAATGTTATAATCAACTTTAAAACGACAACTAAATAGGAACAAAATTCTACTACAAAATCAATAATTAAAAAGGAATGGAGGTAGTATTACTTAACAAACCTTATTGAAGGCCACAAATGATACAGTCTGCACAAATAGGCAAAATGGCAAATCCCGCGCAAAGCTAAAAATCAGAACAAGCTGAACCAGAAACTGTGGCAAAAAGGAGACAAGCTTTTCCACAACTGAAATATCATTCCCATAATGAAGATATATATGATAGAAATAGATGGAGAAGTTGTGCCTTGGATCTGTACGAGTAAGATGATACAGTAGCGCCTCATGTAGGAATTCCCATCCATATAAGCAGTAGAACAGGCCAGTACATAAGAGGAAAACCAATCCTGAGACCAGTCCAAACATCATCCTGTTCCTTGTGAATAAGCTTTTCAAGAAATTAAGTGGGGTGAGCAAGCCATTCCTGTCTTCGGGTCTCTCTTTCTGAAAAGTACTCCAGTTCCGTAGGACGGGTTTCTGACCAGATGGGAAGAAGTTCAGATCAAGAACCAGGATTATAGGAATAGAATAAATTATAGGATAAATCCTGAAATGGATAACAAGTCCATACCAAAAAGCTGACTGTAACACATTACCTGCAAACCAGGGGGAATAAGAAGGAAAAAGGGGGAAAAAAACAACATAACAAGATATATGCAAGCATCTAACATTTTACACCTTTTACTGAAGAAAAAAAAAACCTTTCTTTGGTGTGTCAACCAAACAAGACTAACAATCAAATGAAAGGCTCAAACTTAATCTTCTCAAATTGGTTTTAAAATTAGAAAAGAAAACTGAGAGAGAAGTAAAAGGCATTCTTCTCTACCCCTTTACTCAAACAATATACTTATGTCATATACTGGAAAGTTTATCTTGGTATCCTTCCTTTTTCTTTAAGGATACCAAAACTGCTTATAGTTAAGGGCACCGGTACCCTCATGAAACAAGGGGTATCAAATGATCCTCTTATATTATATCTTAAATATAATATGGCTTCTCAGCTTTTAAATGCTTGGTAAGTGGGAAAAAAAACAGGTGAATGCTTGTAAAAAATACTGAAAAATGGAAACATGAAAGTTATTTTGGCTAAATTCTCTGCGCTTATTAAAGAATGTAAAATCTATTTTTGGATAGTGCTCATTTTGTGACGTTAAACTGTGTTTTGCAGAAAAGACCACCAACTGCTCATAAGTACTAGTACATTTTCAGGAAATAGAAAAGACTATAGATTACAATGCAAGAAACTGAACATTGCTATAACAAGCTAACAGCACACAGAACCATACCTTTCATAAGACAGACAATGATCCACAAAAGCATGGCAGAGACAACGGGTTAACAGTTCCCGCGTGTCCCAATGGTGAACGTAAATGGATTCAAAAGCCATGCCATGACAGAGTAGTTGCAGAGTTTTCAGGAACCTTCTGCAGCTTTAGAATATAATAGATAAAATATCCCACAAGTATATCTGCATTTAAGAAACAATAAACATTTGCTTAGGTGTAACAAATGGAAGACCATTCAGCATATTCATTGCTTAGCAACACAATAATAAAGGGCCTGTTTACTTTGTGAAAACGTATTATATTTTCATTTTCTAAAATTTGTTTTAATTTTACTTGTTCACATGTAAGAGACTTTTGATGTGAATGATTATATGCATTTCCGGAAACGATGAACATGTCAAAAAAACTGTTTTCATTATTTCTGGAAATGCATCATCTTTAACTAGCATTTCATCTTCTCTCCATAACAATGATTCACTTCAATAGTTCCCATCAAGGTAAAATAAAAACACAAAGTTTTCACAAAGTAAACAGACCCTAAAATTTATTGCAGAGGGACAAAATGGTCGCTTAAATCAACCCAAAACAGAAATTCCTCAATCCACGTCTCACACTCGCAACACTTTGTCTTTTGTAACTTTGACTATAAGATGGAGTGACATTTTCTGTTTTTTTTATTATTTTTTATTTTGGCTTTGATAAAAAGAACATTCTTATCTCAGAACTATAAAAGGTGAAATTGACCGGAACCAAAAATGGGTATGCATTAATTAATCAAATACAAGGATTTGTCTCACCTAAAATAGGGAGTAATTTTAGAAGTCTATAGTTATAAGTTATACAACTAGATAGCATCTAAGGAGATCCCAGTAAAATAGAGGACATCAATGATCCTCTCACCAATAACCCCATACATTGGACTAGAATCTGATCCTCTCACCTCTCTTGCTCTCTATCTCCTAATTTCATAATAACCTATTTATTAACTCCTCGCCTTTTTTTCTTTCTCTAAAGTACATCCCTCATCTAAGAGAAGCCAAATTCTATATTCTATATAAAAGAATATGCATAATCATTGCCGCAATAAACATTTGGAATGCATTTGGATAACCAGATTAATTGATCACTTAATGAATAATCGGTTGTCACATAAGTCCTTATGTATAAGGTAAGATCCAGTTTGGATATACAACTTAATTAAGCACTTATAGCATGATCATTTGTCATGGAAGTGCTTACGCATAACCTATTTTTACAACAAAATATACAAATCAAAAAACAACAGCTATTACGTAATTGGTCCATGTCAGAGAGAATCGACAAAATTTTGTTGAGGTCTAACACAACCCTCACATTTTACCCGAGCTTCAGGTATGCATAGCAAGGCTAACATAAAAAAATAAAAAATAAATCAAATAGATTTTATGTAGGTTGTTTTCGTATCCTGAAGAGTTCACAAAAATAGGCTAAAAACAACTTATAGACATGACATAGGCTATTTCCTTAAGCTCTGTCAAACAATCTCGCAAGTGTTTATGTGAGTAGATAAATAAACTCAAATAAGACAACCCAATTAATCATATGCAAGGATTTGCCTCGACTAAAATGGGAAGTACACTATACAGAGGAAAGAGCATAGTTATAACTGGGTAGCAGCTACCCTGGTCCCAGTAAAACCGAGAACAACATTGCCCCAGTCACAAATAACCTGTTAAATTGATCTTGAATCCGAATCCTCTCCAGCCTTTCTATCTCTCTCCAAAATCTCTATCATCTGGCCTCTCCTAATTTCCTAATAACCCGTTATAACTCCTCACCTGTTTTGCTCTCTAAAGTGCATCCCTCATCTAGGAGAATCCAGATTCTATACATAATCACTGCCACAGAAAACCTTTCAATCTACCTCCACAGAAGTTCTCACAAACCAACACTTGGAATGCCTTTTAATCGAACGCTTAATGAGTAATCGGTTATCACATGACCTTACGTATAAGCTATGGTCATGTTTGGATAAACAACTTAATGAAGCGCTTAATGAATGATCAGCTATTGCAGAAGTCGTTATGTATAAGCTATGGTCATTTTTGGATAAACTTATTTACGCGCTTATGTCCGACAGCATAAGCATTTCTAATTCTAATATAAGTCCTTATGTATAAGCTATTTCTACAACAAAACAAAGAAAGAAAGAAAAAAATGATTTCAAGTAAGTTTTTTCGTAAGCTATCCTAAAGAGTTTTCAAAAATAAGAAGAAAAAAAAAAAATTGATTACCACTTTTTTCATAAGTTGTAAGCACTTATTGAAAAAAGCTAAAAGGAGTGAATAAATTAATTAAAGAAAGAGATAGATACCTGCAGAAGAGAAGAGAAACTTTCCCCAAGAGCGATGAATGAAATGATTAGGAAGAAGAAGAAAAGCGAGGAGAGGAGAATAACGATAAGTGGTTCTTTGATAAGGAGAAAAACCAGAAGCAACAAGAGAAGCCGCATCAGAAAACACGATGTAATCAATGTCAGTGTATCGAACTTCCATGTGTGCATCTTGCCATTCTCCATAGAGGATCAAAATCACGCGGAAAATTGCAGAGAATGTAAGAAGCGAACAAATATCTAACCATGCCATTGGTGACTGTTTCGTCGCTGACAGTGGAGAAGTTGGTGGTGGTAGAGGGACCCTGCCTCTCATTCCAACCGTCCCTAAATCAGGTGCTATCTCAGATGAGTAGAGAAGATTAAGATATTGGAAGGGGTGTAATTTTCAAGTTATAGGATTCATATTTTAAGGAATCCTATTATCAGAAATATTATTGTCACAAAATGTTTGGTAAGTTCTTGATATTTTCAACTTTCTTGAAAATTTCACGATGAAACATGGAAAGATAGTCAAAAACTTACATTCTCATGTCTATGTTGTAACGCAAAACAATCACTCCTTAGAAATGATGGTAAACTCATTAATTATCGTCCACAATATAGCAATACGCAACATGATGATAAATGATTCCCCAAAATCATACGTGACCTCCACCAGATTTTCAAATAAAAATACATACAATTTTTTTTAACTAATGAATCACTCAATCCATGAGTCATTTGATAAAACATGATGCAATGATTGTATAAGTTTATACCAGTAGATTTTGCATCAACCGCAATGATCACATATTTCTTTTGGATAGATAGATGCTATTTTATTCTGTAGATATGAGACTGGAATTGTAAATGAGATCAATCCAAAAATCTAAAAATTCAATTAAGCCTTTGCCCGATACATGCATATGTATCCTTTCTTCATCCTCTGATTTTTTGTGTTGGGAGTATATATTTTTGCTAATATAGATTATACAACATTTTGCTGGTAACTTCCTTAATATGTTTTGATTTTTATCACTTTGTTTTTTTTTACTGGGAATTTTATCACTTTGTTGGTAACCTGCTTCTTTCTTCTATTTTTTATTTTTTGAAATGGCAAAGTAAATTTTAATTAACAAAAAGATCACAAACAATGCTAATATACAACTTAAAAGTACCAAGAAATTTATACCAGTGAGTAACTTCCCTTATGAGAGTGGTTGGAAACTCAGAAATGTGAAATGTATACCAGTAGCAAAAACTACACCGAATATGACCAAAGTTATAAAACTACGGAGCTCTAATTCAATAAGTAAATCTTAATGCTGATGTTGTACTATCATAAACTGGACAGCTCCTCCACTAAAAGAAAAAAAATTGATACAGCAGACAATTGCATCAAGTTTCTATTAATATTCTAATTATATTATTTCCAAGCATTTGCACTATTATTACTCAGAATTAGAAAATTAAATTTGTTGCTTATATCTGTAAATTCCTTTCAAAGATAATATGTCCCATGCATCACAAATGTTGGTTTGTAATTGCACAAACCTGTGTCTGGCCACTGTCATAAGAAATGAGATAAAATGATCCATTTTTTGAATAGGAAATTTGTAGTAAAAAACATTCAATTAGTATACCTTTACCATTACTTGTTTGCAACCAAAGCCTGTTGAGCATTACTTGTGCTAGTTGTCAATGCCTTCAATTTGATTGCATTCATTATAGACATCCTCTACTTTGAGCATGCAAATTGCTTTCAACAGGCTGTATGGTCTCAACAAACTTTGTGCCAACAGCGTTCAAACTACAATTGTGATGAGCCGACAAGTCGTCACATGCAGGACCGCCGGTGTTTAGATCTTTTGACATGGTCGTTAACAGAGAAGAATCCTGAGCAAGTATATGCCCTTTTGTTGGGGGGAATGGTAGATACATTTCTGGTGCATTGGGAATAAGTTGAACCTGCCAAGGATCAACATGGTTTTGATTCTGCAAGCTTTCTTGTTCTTCCCAATTAACCTATTATATGATAATGTGATAAAAAAAAGGTAAGAATCCAATGAGTCATTTGAAATATATGATAAATTATAGTATGCTTCTACACATCAAAGGTTTTCTTTCAATTAATAACATGGAAGTCAAAATAAAGATCTACTTAGCATTAAAAGGTTCTTAAACTTCAAAACTGATTCTCAGAGAATGTCCCTATTGGAGCAAGTTAAGTAGGGAATCACACAAGAATAAAGTCATATATGTAGAAATTAATTAATATTTTGAACCCACCATCATCGACGAAGTCAGAACTGGTGCCTACTCTTATGATATGAATTAAAATAGTGAACATAATCACATAATATCACTACAAGTAACTACTTAGCAAGGTAACTTGTTGTCTAAGTAATCTAGTTCTTCTAACTTCTTTATTATAATCTTCACGATGCAGTATCCTCCCCCCACAAATTAGAGATTGGTAAAATCTGTATTTATGATAAAATTATTTGTAGGTGATATAGGCGGTATTTACCTGCTACTAAACAACATTGGACGTATAACAGTGAATTTTAAATAGTCATTTATTGTGTTCTTTGGATCAACAGTTTTATCAGCATTGCTCATGAGAATTTACTTTCTTAGCCATGGATCAATAACTTCTTTGTTACTTATATTGGTTTCAGTCGTTGCAACTTTCTAGCCGGGATCAACTATCTGGCAAGAAAGTGACCTGTACCTCCTCGCTAACATGTTTACTTTTTCTATGATTCTTTTGAACCTTCTGCGCAAATGCACATTGCTCAGGTCACCTCATTTAGCAATATATTTTCTGTCACTTGCAGTCAATCTCACGAAAGGTTGATGCGATCTTGTAGGTGAGGTTTGGTCTTTAGCTTATAATCCTTTAAATAGTTTATCCTGAAATTTTTTGAGGAGCTTAGGTGATTTCTTTTTCTCTGTGGAGATTAATAATGTTTTGATATACTCTACTGCAGATCAGCTTGCTTAAGGTTTCTAAGTAATGTTTTGATATCAACAGATGCAGAGTTCACTGTCCTAGCAGCATAGCCAGAGTCAGCAACGGCGGTGGATATTTTCAAAGCAGACTGGATTGAAATCATTTGCCTCTTTGTAGTAATGAATGTCTGAGACGTGGAGTTGTTGCTTTTTCTCCTGATCAAGGCATGAATACGAATTTATTGCACGGTGGAGGGATCGGCGTGGTTGGTTTGGCACCTGAGGCTGTTCAAATTGGCATTGGATAAGTGCATAGTCCTGAATTTGTTGAAGTGATGCTTTTTTATTTAGTTTATGTTTTTGTTGTGTTACAAGCAATTCTTTTCCTTCATTTGTTCTGTGATTGCCGTGTTTCTACTTCAGTAAAAACTCCAAAATAGTTCACCAAGGATCCAAATGACCATGATTCTTTGTTTAAGAATTTTGACTATTGTGGCATAGAACCCTTGACATGTCATAAAGCACAACATTTTTCATCGATGAAACATTTAGTAGTCTTCATTGAGTCAACACAAAGACACAACTAGGATATTGTGTGTGTGTGTGGTGCCACTTTTATCTTTTTAATTTATTCCTCAAGTATCGAGACCAATTTATAGGAACCTGATAAGATATTAATTTTCATATCTGGACGTGTTGTCCACACTTTAGCTAAAAAAAAGCTAATTTTAAATTGATAACAAAAATAAAGTTTAAAGGACATGTAAAATAGTTTCTTCACCAAAGCCTTGCTTTCTCGGTCTTTCAACTCGTTACTATCCAAGTTGGGATGGATAGACATCTACTAACTTCCAACTTGTGGGGGGCTATTGTATCATGAGAATAAAGAAGTCAACAAATTAGTCGACTGAGTTTACTTGCTTGTCAAGTAACTAATTAAGTGCCATGTTTAGAGAAATTAGATATAGGACAGTGCATAGTAGCTTAATGTATAGCACCATTTGCCTATAAATACATCATGTAGTCTCATATGCTGTAATGAAACAATTCAGTTCATTCACTTCATAATAAGCAACTTTTATGGACAATGTTTTTTTAAACAAACGAAAAACATGCATGCTAATTCGCTAAAAAAGAAAAAGAAAAACCAGCATCCTAGACAGGGATAGTAAAGTTGGTTGGCCCTACAATTAACATGTCAAAAGCACAACAGAGCGAGGCGGACCAATTTGAGAGGTTAATTCAAACACTCACCTCGTCCCATTCTTGCACATATGTATCCTTTTGACAAATATGAAGCATCACTAGTGAAACATGAAATTGGATTTCAATGGCAATCAATCACTTCAGCTTATTTGCTTGGGCAAGGAAAAACGGGACTTTCCTTTCACAGTTAACTGCAACAATAACTATAACACTATGTCTATGTCAACTTGTGTTTCCTCTGCGCATATTGTCTTGGATTTGGAGTTTTCATATAAATGATTGGTCGTAGAGGTGATTTGGGACCATTCAACTTTAAAAAGGTTTGGTTCTTAATGGGAATGTTATCATTTTGGAGTGTTTGCTTTGCTATGAAGGCATAGATTTAGTTGGCATTTTTTTTGTGCAAACCCTTGATTTGGATTAAGCTTGTTTAGCTGATGGTTTATGTTTTTCTTTGTGGTGGCAATGAATATTTTTATAGAATTTCAATCCTTAAGGAATAGGGAATGATTTGTGGGGGGGAGTATTTGTTTGAACATTGGTCCCTCGTGTTATATGGATTTTCATTCCTTGGGTTATTCTATGATGTTTAGTGTTTCTTATATGTTTGAGATATAGTTTGGATTTTGTTTTGATAAAAGGATGATAGTTTTGGCGTTGGAAGTTGAAATTGATTGCTTTCTTCTCTGATGCCAATGATAAAAGAGGTTAAAATTATTTGTTTTTTAGTTTATGCTTTTGTTGTGTTACTAGCAATTTTTTTTTTCTTTCATATATACCGATGATTTGTAAAAGGTCCAAAGTAGCTATATAATTGCTGAGATATTCATATTTGTAACCCTCCCCTCTTCTCAGTAAAAGGTCCATGTGCATAATTTCTGGTCATGAAGAACTATGGAATTCAAGAGTCTTGGACTAAATGTTGACTGTTTCTAACTTGCCAGATCCTAATGGGTTTCGAGTGTTTCTAAGGAAGATTTTCGAGTTGGTATTCATAAAGAAGTTGTGGTTTCAAGCAAATAGATGTTCAAATAAAACTACTCATCTCCTGCCAATTGAAGTTTTTAATAGTTATTGTTCTGTCTGTCAGGCTAACATTGAAGTTGCTCATCTCTCTACAGTTGACAACGGTCCTGGTTTGAACAGAGCAGCAAACAGCCCAACAGGGGGTGTTGATACCGACAAACATGAATTGGTACAAGTATACACTCTCTTAAGAGTTTGAGCAAGTATACACTCTCTTAATTGATTTGATTATAGAATGTCTTCCACGAGTGCAGTAATAAATTCATGCATTCACGCAGTCAGCCCATTGCTGGTTCTTGGATCGATATCAGACGGAAAAAAAGGAAACTTTGTTTTTTTTTTTAATTTTAAAATACCGAGCTTGAACTCTTAACCCTCCGATCTTGATCAAACGGATACCAATTTGTTGTTTTGGTCGATTTGTTGATGGTAAAAAAATGGAAAGAAGAGATAATATGGTTGGTGGCTCACTTTTGCATCGACGATTCAGCTAGTAGAAACCTTACCTTGAGAAGAAGATGCAACATTGATGTGATGAGAAATAACAAGATTAATGGAGATTGCATTAACAGTAGGATGTAAAAGAATCAAAAGTCCTTGCAATTGTTCTGGAGTGATGCTTAATAAAGAAACAATGGTGCTGGAATCCGAATTGACAGAAACAGGAGCAGGGATTGCTCAAAACTAACATTGTTGTCAGACTTCCTGAACTTGTAACCTGGAGGACAACTATGCTTAAAGAAGAAGGTAACCACAATGTGGTTAGTCCTATTGCAATTAAGTGCAGAATTGTTCTTCTTGAGGAAAGGTTTGCCTCCACCATTGCCATTACCATGAGGTTGTTTAAACTACAAGGGCAGATGGACTATGTAGCAAACTAGCAGCCGGATTAACCTGTCTTTCTTGTTGAACTATATTGGAGTAAAAATTGGATGACAGAGGTGAAGGTTCCATGATCAAGATCTGAGACTTGACAGCAGCAAAATTATTGTTTAAGCCTAGAAAAATATTATCACACATTCATTCTCATGATATTTCAATGCACTCTTGGAAGTGTCACAACAACAATCAGATGCAAGAGGCACATGTAGGTAATGATATGAAGTGTGAAGATTCTCAGCACGTCACGTAGAAACTAAGAATGTAGGATGAAATTACGCAGATGAAATTAGCACAATTAACAATAAGCAAAATGTGTATCATTCTTTAATTAGATTGTTTTTTCATGAATGAGGATTAAGATGGATGTCAAATATTATGATGTGTTATGCGAACATGTATTATGATTGTTTACATGATATAATATCTTAATTGCTGCTAACTTCTCTGATTATGATCAGCCCTTTAAGCTGCAAACTTTATTAATTATGATGTAGATAAGTAATTAGGTGAAATGATTACATGTATCACCTTAAGTAACATACAATCAACTAACCCTGCCAATTTTATTCATCAAAATTTGCCTAATAATCATGCTTAAAGTTCAGAAACATGTTTAACAGAATATTTTATCATGACCAGATATCAAAATAGTTCTATTTTGCGGTATGCTTTATTTAGTTGCCACGATTAAAGCAGTTCTTTGGAATAACCTTTCAGGTTTGCATCTTTCAAAGCACAATTAAGTAATAATTTATTTTCAACTCAACGCGGTAATTTCAAAGTTGAGTTTTAGTTCTTCCTCCATTTTAATTTAGGTGGTGATTCTGAAGATCTTGGTTTATTTGCATATTGTAATCTATACTACCTATAGTTATAACTGATATGACAATAGGAAATAAGAAATAGTAAGAGATTGTCAAAAAAATAATAAAACAGAAAGAGGATATCTGTTACAAAACCAGAAAGGGAAATTTTCAAATATAATCATCAAAAGGGATAGATAATTTGAACAAAAATCAACATATACACTTAATTTTTGATCCCATCATCCAAATGGTGCAAAGGAAGCCCCCCCTCGGCAAGTTCTGTTTATTGTTTTGATCAAAATAACAAACAAAGGTGAGGATATTTTAATATGTTTTGATCAAAAAAGAACAAGGGCATGACTCAAACTTACCTTCATGTAGCTGTATCACTTGAAGATGCAGGTTGTGAAACAGGTTTGTCGTCAAAGTATGTCAAAGTATGCTTCTCGGCAATGTTGGTTGTATTACTTTCCTCTTCTTTCTTCTTAGAACCTTTTGTTCATTGTTTTGATAAAATAAGAACCCAAACAGTGAGGATATTTTGATATGTTTTTGATCAAAAAGGAATAAGACAAGACTCAAACTTACTT
>Ga0228710_1008173_pt1 | contig 15107 bp, 7 predicted proteins | sample MedpolnodulmetaG_FD_177995 | JGI IMG/M metagenome (GOLD analysis project Ga0228710, IMG submission 177995) | Root nodule microbial communities from Medicago polymorpha collected in Santa Monica, California, United States - pink nodules | ecosystem: Host-associated > Plants > Roots > Nodule...
CCTCCCCCCCCCCCCCCCCCCCCCTAGCCATATAGACCAACAGTAAGAACTTGAAAGAAATGGCTCAGCCCACCGATAGTGGTACTTTTGCATCATCACAATCTTCTTCACAAGCACAATCCACACAGGCATCTGCCCCTACAGTGGGTGCCAATGTGTCAACTGCCATGGGGGGCAACCATGGCTTTGCCAGTTTCGACAGAAATAGGAGTAACTGCTCCTGCAACTGTTTCCACAACTACTACTGCAATGACACAGTCAAAGATGGGAGCTTTTGTACCACCATTCATTCAAATTGGTACAATTTTTATTCCTTTCATTCAAAACACTAACAAAAGTTACCAAGCCTTAGCCACCCAAATGGGAAGAATAGCAGATTTCTTTAACTCTGTTCAACCTGGTCATCAACAGATTCCACAAGTTCAAAGTCTTAGACCTTCACAAATTGTCGAACCTGTGGTTCAAGGACAGCAGCATGTGCCTTAACCTCAACCTGTCGAACCAGTTGTTCAAGCTCAACTAGAAGTGATTTTGGTGAATAGAAATAATGATGCAGTTGAGGTTGTTAGAAATGTTCAACAACAAAACTTGGGGGCACCTAATAACATAGCCAACTTGGTCGAAACTATCATGGCTCAAATGGTCTAAATATAGGATTATATAGATCAAACTTTGTTTCTGCTCTTTTAGAATATGTTTTACAAACTGAACTTTCAAGGCGTTGGAAAATCCCTAAATTTACTGAGTTTGCTGGCAGTGAATCCACTGTCAACACACATTGCACGTTATTTGATGTAGACTGGAAACATAGCAAATAAGATAATTTGAGAATGATTTTTTTTCTTCAAATTATGTGACAAAAGTGCATTTACTTGGTTCACTACCCTTGCACCACATTCAATTCATAATTGGAATCAATTAGAAAGGGTATTTCATGAACAATTCTACATGGGTCAATCCAAGAGTAAATCAAACTATTGCATCATTCCTAAACTTGTCATTTTGGATCAAGAAGTGTAGGAACTAGAATGCTTCCATCAACAAACTCAAACTTATCCTTAGCACCTAAGGCATGACGCATTGCTCGAGCTCAAGCAAGATAATTTCTTCAATACAAAGGTGGTGTAAGCGCAAGAGAAATCGGTTCATTGCTAGGATAAACATAGTACTATGAAGTAGTACTTTGTGAAGGATCTGTTACAGTACTACAATTATATGTACCGGTAAAAGCAGTATTGTTGCGCGCTATGAAAGGATGAAAAAAGCATCAAGGTAGACGATGAAGATGAATGAGAAATTGCAAGAAACTCAAACAACAACAAAAAAAACCTGCAATTTGTAGATAAAAAGAAGAATCGAGAAGAAACTGCATAATTAAACAAATAATCAAGAAGATTCTACGAAAATCCACATAAAACAAAGGAAAAATTTGAAAGCGTGAGCGAATTCACGAAAGGCTCATGATACCATATGAGAAGATCAAAAATAGAGAGAAATCACCAAAGTCTCATATATTTAAAAATAGAAATAATTTATAAGTTTTATGTAGAAAAAGTTACATTTTAAGGTTCCAATGTTTTGAATGTACCATTTCCAAGATAAAATTTTCACTTGAGATTTCTTAACAAGTTCCTTAAGGACACTTGTTAGCATTTCCTTTAAATGAATGATCTAACTAAAAGTTAATTACATGGTTCCTATATATACAAGTGATGGAAAGCTAGATAACTTGGAGAACAAGTTATAACTAACTCGAACAAGCTTATTTTGGTGTAACTAACTCAATTCTATCATCTATATCCTATTTGTGACTTGTAATAACAGGTTGTACGCTAGATGAAGTATTATCCTCTAATAAGTTAGCAGCAACAATATTGCTTTAAAAAAGTCGGACAAAATGCGTTTTAAGAAGTCAATTTTATCTACAATTGATTGTTTACAAAATAGAATGATAACGTCTTCTTCAACGTAAACAATTAGTTATTTGCAAGAAACTTATTGTCCATTTAATATGTTTATAACTATTGTCTTGATAATTTTAATTGTTAAAAAAGTTTTCTTTATAGTTGTTATTGCGACGGGAAATACCAAACCATTACAAATAAATCTATCTATCATGTAGTAATTTTTTACTTTTCTATTTATGTTAATTTTCGACAATTAAACTTGTTTGGGATAGCTCAATGTTTATTATTTGAGGTAGTTAGATATAAATACATAACAACTAATTCAAAAATAATATGTGTTTGGTTTTATTAAGTCTTGTTGTAGTAGTTGTTTGTTAAATTGATTTAAGGTCTTGTTGTATTAATTGTTCGTTAAATTGATTGAAAGGAGACTAACCATTTGGTCTAATGTTGTATATATATTCTTAACTTAACTATATTTCCTTAATGAAATTTATATATCAATTTTATTGATTTTTTTAATAATCAAGTGGAGACTTGACTTCTTTGTCTTTTGTTCGTCTTGAAATTTGAATTAGTACTAACTAAATCATACAAAACATTTTGTAAGGTGAATGTGTCTCTCTTTATAAACTCTCGTTAGGTAAATTTTTAAGTAATCCTCCACGTCCAACATTATTGAGTTTAGTGTTTATATATAAATTATGGTTGATCCGAATTGATATATTGTGACATTATCTTATAATTTTGGTTTGATCTAACTCAATTTTACAAAATCGATTTGTAAAGTGAGGGTACCTCCGTTTAAACTCTAACCAGAACTTATCTTTAATATGTGTGGAATTTAATTTTTCCAATAGTTATGAGATGCTGGTTCAGTGCTAATTTGTCATTGTTCTTAACTGGATTAATATGAGAAGTAACGACAAATAACGCTTTACATTTTGGTCCATCTTTTAAAATCAATCTTTCTCAAATAACGCGTGTATAAACCAAATGCTAAAAGAGATATTGTGATATGACCCAATTGATTAGCACTATTGTAAACGACGGCATTTGAGCTAAAAAAATGCAATGATGTGAGTGTGGAGAAAAAGCATTACAGCTTTTCATGACATAGCACATTGATCATACTCGAAATACTATTGATGGATTTCAAAAGATGTACCAAAATGTAAAGGGTTATTTGTCGTTACTTCTTATCTTAATATAATTAACAACAAAGACAAATTAAGGTGAATAGGTTGGGTGGGCTTATATTAGAGTAAAGCACCCAAATTTGTAAAATCCATAAAAGTGTCATATCATTCAACATTTGTCATCTATGGCGACAAGTTGAATTTGAAACCAAAAGAGCATAAGACAAAGGTTATTTGGACTGCTTACACGACATTCCAATTGGAATTTTGTAATACAAAATCCTTAAATTGAATTCATCCCATTCGAACAATTAATTTCATCCTCGACGTGTTTATATAAAGTCCAAGCTACTTCACTCATTGATAAAAATAATTAAGCTAGTAACTTGTTTTGCTTACAAATTTAAGTGAATTGTAAGATCATGGTTACTTCCACGAATTCAAGAGAGTTTCTTATCTTCATTTGTGTTTTAACATTGCTTGTAGTGAGGTCAGAGGCAAGACTTGTGCCTATGTTGTTCTCAACAAAGGACAAAGTGATGAATAGCAAATTTGGGTTGCGTGAAGTAATTAATGATGTAAGAAATAGTGAGTGGCTGCGGAAGAGGGCATTGCTAGGTGGAAAGCCAGAGAGAGTGTCACCTGGAGGGCCAGATGCTCAACATCACTAGATACATCATATTAGTGTTAACCCACTTAGATTGTTCTGATGGTATTGACTCGAGATCTGGGAGTATGCTCCTCCTCAAGGTCTCAGATTCAATTCTCTTCAATGTCAATTTAAGTGGTCTAATTTACCTTCTTCAAAAATAAAAATCATATTAGTGTTTGTGAATAAGCATAGCTTTTTCATTATATGAGATAAGATCAATGGTAAAGGGAATGAATAAAACAATGTCATTATGTCACATTGGGAAAATGGAAAGGTGTTAATACTTGTACGTCTAGCTACTAATCACATTTGTGGTTTCTAATGCTTCTATGGCTGAATAAATGTAGTGATGATGGAAGTTCTGATCATTTAATGGATGCCCCTAAATTGTATTTTATTTTCATTTTCCTAAGGAAAATACTAAATGGTACGACAATGTTTTCGCAATAATTGCACGACACTACTAAATTGCTTCTCTTTTAATTTTTATGACTCAAAATGATTCATTTAGTTCCTAATTTATTCTTTTACATGAAATCACAAGTTACATATTGCTGGTACATAATATTTCTTGTCACTTCTACAGTGTTTTGTCTTGTTTCATAATGTGAGTTAAGTTGTGTGTGACCTTGAATTCTTCTTTGTTATGTCCGAAGTTTGGATCCCCTTAAACTTGAGAAAAAGGCTTTTTGAAAAGGTTTTGTGAAAGCGTGGATTTGTAAACTTATGACTTATTAGATTTGTGCGACACGATGGTAACAAATTTAAGACAATGAACAAGAACTAAGATTCAAAGTTGAATTGAGATTTTCAAATATTGAATCTTATTAAACAAATCAAATATCAATATTCAAGTATACAAATTGCAAAACTAAACAATCTCAAATCAAACCTATTAACAATAAATCACACTAACAACTAATGAACACAAGGTATATGAATCAATGGTTTGAAACTTAATTGAAGCTTAATTGTGATAAAAATGAATTTGAAAGAATCTCCATTGAAGTAATTGAGATTAGGTTAAGTGAACAAAAGTAATCACAAACAAATCAAGATTGTTTCAAACATAAAAAACATATACAATTATGAATGCAAAAATCTAAAAGGATATGGAAGAGAAGAACACTAGGATTTACAGTGGTTCCCTCTTTCGTCCTTGCTTCGGGGTACCTCCACTCTTTTTGATAGAAAACGTCTCTATTAAAGACTTCTAATATTGTTGAAAAATGTTTACAAATTGTTATGATTACAAAAGATTCTCTCGATAACCCTAATCTTCAATCATAAGCAACCACAATACCACCAATCTTCAGGTACTCTTGAAATTGGAAATTCTCTAAGTCTTCGAAACTCAAGCTCTCATGCAATCCTTGGAATTCCTTCACCTTGAATTCTTATTTGCTATGTTTGAAGCTTGGATCCCCTTGAACTTGAGAGGTTAGAAAGACCCCCACAATTCCCCTTGGAGGTGGAAAGAAATCCCTCTTTTTCTTTAGACCCTTGATCCTCAATCAAGTTCCTTGAAAGAAACCAATGTACAGTTCTTATAGCATTCTAACAATCTATGACTCAAAATCCACAAAAAAATCTTAGAAAAAATGTTTAAACTAAAGAACAAGTGGATAGAGAGGTTTGAAGACTCTAGAATGTTATTTGGCATTGATTCAGTAAGTTGGAAGGTGTATGGGTATAGCTATATATAGGCAGGAGTGATAAGTGCAATATTTGTGGCAAAAACAACGACTTGATTTGAATCACACTAAGTATGATTCAATTCAGAGAAGTGAAAAGGGATAAATTTGGAGCTATGAAGATCAATATGATTCAAGGAGCATTTGAATCAAATCAAGTGGTTTCCGGATGAAGATTAATACGCTTCAAAAATGCTCAAGCAAGAAAATGAATTGATTCAAAGTAACTTAGATGAAGGTTGATACGAATCAAAGAACATTGATACGATTCATCAAGGCAAATCACAGGAGCAGAGAACTCAAATGATACGAATCAACAAATTGTGATTCGATTCAAGCATGATACGAATCAAAATATTCATGAAACGATTCATATTTACATGTCCAACAAAAACCAAGACCAAAGAACCCAAATGATACGAATCAACACATAGTGAATCAATTCATAGGGATGGAAAAAAGAGTTTTGCCACAAAATGAAACTTGACACACAAGACACTTTGAAGAACCCTAAGAACATTGGATTGCTAGGTGTTTTAACATATGCTAATCACTATAAAAGGGACAATAAACATCATCAAAATATCTAGTCAAAAATCATCACAACAAAACTAACACTAAGGGCAACTTCACATATAGTATAAATTTTTTGTTAATGTATCTTAACCGTATTATATCCTAAATTTTAGAAATTTTGCATTTCGTATGTACTTGTACTACATATCTGAACTTCATAGGCTAAGGTTGATTATTTAACCTTGTTATTTACAAACATTTCCCTACAATCCTCTTTATTTCCTTCATCGTAGACCCCTGGTTCTCATCACAAGTGAAAGAGGCTGAAGCTGAAGTGACTCAAAAGAAGGGAAGAATAAAAATGTGAACTCACGGTGATTACCAGTGATTCTGGGAAAGAAAAAAAACAACAAGCACCAAGAGATTGAAAAATTAGTTGAATCTTTGAGGGCATTGTTTGCAGGGGAAAAAAGACCCCAATAGGGTAGGTAGAATAAAAGGAAAAGGTCATACCAGTTGGAGAAAACACAACTGGAGGAAGCAAGACAAGTTGAAGATTCGAGTCTCCGGAATTCTTGAAAAATTCACCCCTACAATTCTTGAAAAATTCCAATTTTGTCCTTTATACCATTTAATTTTTTACATAGTAATTTTCACTCTCACTTTCAACATTTTTGAGTTCATCCCCACATGACAAAACCACCTCAAACCTATCGATTTGTATTTTTCTTTTCTTCCAGTAATCAATATACAACGTTTCCGGATTCAACCAAGAAATACTTTTGTTTACATTTCTGGCAGATTTACCATAAACCTCTTCAAATCTTTTCCGGTGGCATGTTTCTGAATTATAATTTTTTTTAATTATGTGAATTCAACTTGCTTAGTATTGTAGTGGGAGAAAAATCAACTTGTTTGATCAAATTTGGTAGTGGTTCTTAACAGAGGACAAAAAAAAAAGCAAAAAATTAATAAAAAGAATAGCAAATTAAATAACATTAACAAACTTAAAAGTAAAGAATGAGTAGAAACAAAGCAACACTGTAACCCAGAGATGCAGTTTTTCAGAAACAAAACAACACCCAACATCGGAACAGATGTGTATCACAATCTATGGGGTTTTCGGAAATATCAAAAAAAGATCTCAACTAGAAAACCTCAAACAGAAGGTCGATTGCAATTTCCAGAACGCTTCTCTTTGGTTTTTTGGTACCCGATCGGTTGATGGGAAATCTGCAATCAACAATAATGGTGACCGTAACACTATCGGAAACCAGCAAATACCAATTCCAGTAAAAAATAAAATCGAAAAATTGAATAAGATTCCAGGAAGAAACACAACATAATCTCTCTTTTTCTCCCAAAGTTTCCGGAAAGGAGTGGGTGGGTGAAATGAAAATGGTTAAAAAAAAAATTTAATATATAATAGGGTAAAATGGGTAGTTTGAATCAAATGTTGGGATGAAAGTATAAGTGTATGGGTGTAGGGTAAAAATTTCCCGAGTCTCCGTGTCAATGCTAATCCCTTCTTTCACCACCCTGAATGTTCTTTAAAATAATGGGAAAGGGGGACAACCACGTCATTGGTGGGCCATTTCTGTGAGCGTTTTAGTAATTCAAATATTTATATGAATTATACATTTCAATAAATTGTTTTGATGTATTTGTTGCTCTTTAGAAAATATTGGAGTTATCTTATAATTTATATTTTAAAAGATGTTGCAATTTAGTAGATTCCATAATAATTATAACCACTTTTCAAGATCTAGAAGAAATATAAATGAGAAATAAAAAGGAAAAAAAAAAGTGTACATCACCCTTCAATTGCATAGTATATGAAACCATACATTAGTGAAGGGCCATTATGAATGGAAAGGCCAATCTAAAACTGGTTTTAATTTCAATCCCTGCAGCAATAAACTGTTCTTGCAGATTTAATTATTAAATCTAGGCGTATACCTGCTCTAAATAAAACAACAAAGCCGCCACCTCTGCCAGCAACATTACAAACAATTGTTCTGAATTTGCAAAATTTGATTCGGTTCTAAATGGAAAAATCCAGTAACCTGCCAGAAATGTATGACATGTTCGATTACTGGGAGGCAAATTTGATTCCCTTCTCAATAGATGACTTAAGTTCAGACTTGAGGTTTTCAAGGCCTTGTTTCTCAAAATCTGAGAGAGAACCTAGGCCCAGAATTTCCTCTACACCATTCTTCCCAATCCTCACCTGTAAAATATTTCAACAGTTTAGTCAATGCGAAAGAATAAAACAACTGGTGGTCAACATAGATCACCTTTTCTATGAACACAACAAGTTAAAAGAAAATAGGCCCTGTGCATCCTCAAACAACAAGAGAATGAACCTTAAACCATTAGAAGTAAAAATAGAAACATAAAAGAATATAGTGTCATTGCAGTTTCAATCACCTTGGAAGCAAAGAAAGGAAGTTCAGCAATGAGATTGGATTGCACATACGAGCACTCAACAACATCTGGAACTCCATTAAGACCTTTGAGGCAAGCATCAGCAAATATGGCTCCAGCATAACTGCAAGAAACATGTGAATACTTTACATCAACTACACGAAAAACTCACCCAGGAATCATAATTCTTGTAGTACTATCGAGTGTTAACATTGAATAAACTTATTCTAGAGATTAACTATACTGTCCAGTCCAGTATCAACATGGCTAAACCAAGACTTACGCCATTGACAAAGTTGCGGAACCCTTTCCAGCCTTGGCAGTCACAACCTCTGTTCCTCCATCTTGGGTCCTCGCAGTTAGAGCCTTAATGACATCATCATCCAGATTGGCTTGAGGTGATGCCTATACAAGAGAACAGTTAAGAGGATTACCACATACCAGCAGCGTTTGGAAGCCAAAATACATGTTAGAAGTGCGAAAATGCCAAGTTAAAGAGCAGGGAATTACCTGAGAAAATAGTGGGAGAATAGTAACTCCTGCATGGCCTCCTATAACAGGTACATTGACCTCTGCAGAAAAATCAAATGTTATGTACAACTAATAGCAAATTGGTCTGCTGTAGAAAGAAATCCAAAATCTTCATGCAATTACAATCCTTTCCCCACCAACCCCCGTTCTTGCTCAAGAAAAAACATTTCAGTTATGTTCGACTTTCTTTGGGAAAGCTTGAAGCTTAAATATGACCAATACTCAAATCCTCATGTTTCGTCTTAATGAAAATTGAACAAAAACACAAAAACATTATACTATTTGTGCGATAGTTACACTTTACATACCCGCAACTGGAACATTAGCTTTCCCAGCATAGAAAGTTTTTGCCCTAACTACATCAAGAGTTGTAACCCCAAACAATCTCTTCTCGTCGTATGTCCCTGCCTTCTTGAAAACCTCAGCCGCAATGGGGACAGTTGAGTTCACAGGGTTGCTTATCATGTTAACAAGGGCCTGATTCCATATTTAAAGAAGTACTCAGCATCAAATAAAATAAAATTATATTATATATGAATATAAAAGCTAAAACCATATCATGCTTAAATATAGAAGGACATGCATATATTTACTTATTTCAATTTATCAAATACACTTGATTAGTTTTCTAATTTTCCAACTTATAAATCTCAAATCCTACACTTTTAATGGATGTAAAAAAACCAATAATATGCCACTCAATTATTAGTATTATTGGTCATCAAATCAAATTTTAAATCAATTCAATACACATAATAAGTTGATTGGAGAAATAGACTACCAGTCTAAGAGTAAGTCCAGGGTAACTTTAACTAAGAAAATTAATTGATACATAACCAATTGTAATGAAATTCACTCATTTCCTTCATGGCATAAGCTAGTACACATGTTTAAAATTTTCACAGAGAAACCAAAATAAACATCACTGAATTGCAAGCAAAATCAACAAAGAGTTACAGAAGAACAATAAAAAACAACTCAACGAAAACAGAGACTCACATGGGGGCAGTACTTAGAAATAGCAGTGGCAAGTGATTTAACAATGCCGGCGTTAATGTTGAAAAGATCATCACGAGTCATTCCAGGCTTTCTGGGCACGCCGGCAGGAATTATAACAACGTCAGCACCCTCCAAAGCTTTTCCAAGCTCATCTTCACCTGCGTACCCAGTTACCTGCAATTAAAACCAAAATTGGAAGGAAAAAAAAATCCTCAATCAACAGCTCAACAACATTAAACTAAAGTAAAAAAATCATGGCATTGCAGAAGGGTTGAATTTACAATAACATCAAAAAAATCAGAGTTTGCATTTTAACATTTCCCATTGTTGTGATACAACATCAAACTAAATCCAATAAAAGGGTACCTTCGTGTTCTAAAATCAAATGTAACCATAATAATAAATAAATCATGCATCTTTGCGGTTCACTCCCCCACAAGAAAAGGTTAAGGGTTAATATATGTTTACCTCCCTGTAATATTAGTGATTTCCGGTTTACCTCCTATAAAAAATATTGTTTAGATTCCAAACTTGTAATTTGAAGATTCTTTGGTTTTGGACCTTCATGAATTTTGACCGTACAAAATCGGGGTAAACCCAAATTCATTCAAATTACAAAGGTCGAAAGTATCTTAAATTTTGTAATTTGATGTCATGAAGGTCCAAAACCAAAGAATCTTTAAATTACAGGTTGGAATCTAAACAAATTTTTTCAAGGGGTACATCAGAAATCGCTCATATTACATATTACAGGGGTTAAACATATATTAACCCAAAGGTTAACTACCATAACATTAAAATACAACAAACGAGAAATGAGATCCTTAAAACTTATGAAACATGGATATGGACACCGCACAAGACATAGACACACACGCCGACACCGCTAATAATTTAAGAAAATCACATAGTTCAATGTAATCATATATGTCTGGTGTAGTGCTGTCATGTCCGTGTCGTGTGCCGACACCGAGACAGGCCGAATCTGAGGGAGGAGTGTCTGTACTCTCATAGATTGAAACAAATGTTTAATAATTTAATTTAATAAAAATACGCATGAGATGGAAAATGAATAGTTTCTTCTTAAAAACACACCGATTAATTCCGATCTCTCACAAGAATAACCCAATAAACAGCACCAGTAAAGTTAGCACCTTTGAAATTAAGATTCATCATCAAGCAATAAAGATTGAATTTTACAATTAACCAGTGAAAAGGGTACCTGAGATCTGGAGTTGATGTGGCTAACATCGGCAGCAACACCAGGGGTACCAGCAATATCATAAAGAGAAAGGGTTGAAACGAGAGGGTTGAGCTTCATGAGAAGAGAGAGGGGCTGACCGATCCCACCGGCGGCACCGAGAATGGCCACCTTGCGTTCAGGCACCGGTTCGGTGGCATAGCCACGGCGGGTTATGCTGCGGGACACGGCTGACTGGACGGATCTGAGTATCGACGGCCTCATCATGGATGCTTCGAGAAATCTTTTCGAGAATAACGAGAGAAAGAGAGAGATATGAAGGAATGCTTATGCTTGGAGGGTGACGATGGTTCCAATTTATTGCGACTAGAGATTAGTGACCGAGCATCTTACAAGCATCAACTATTTTGGGTCCACACAAAAGGAGGAAAATTTGGGGAAAATTTTACAAAAAATTTTTTAGAGGAAAAAGATTTTGCAAACTTTTTTTTTTAGAGAAGAGATTTTGCAAACTTGTTTCATATATGGTTTTGATAGAAAACACATTTTATGAAAATGTGTTATAGCAAGTTATTCTATACGCATTTGTTAAAAGACACCAGCTAATATTTATGAAGGTGTTTTTTAGTAAGTTTATAACTAAAAAGTGGATAATCTCATCTTGAGGTGTGAATTGTTAAAAGACACCTTCATTGGTGACTTCTAGCAAAACCCATATATATATATATATATATATATATATATATATATATATATATATATATATCTGTGTGTGTGTGTTTTGGACCGGCCAAAAGGAACTTTGGCCCAATACAATTCAAAGCTCAAACACCACGTTTGGCAATATTACTTGCGACACACCTCTTTCCCGCGAGGGGGGTGCACGGAGCGAGCAAGACCAGTTCAAACGAACCACAACGTCTCTCTGCACGTTCCCGCAATAATCTCTCTGGCGGTTACACTTACCATGATTTCGTAACCGCCAGAGCCTGGTGTGCCATTACACGGATCTGCAGCCCTCCACCTCTATATATAGGGGACTCATAGCAATCTTCAATCTCTTCCTTTAAACCCTCACTCTCTGATCTCTACTTACTTGAGCGTCGGAGTGTCTGCAGGTACACACACCCCCTCTGTTTCAAAAAGCACTTGACGCATTCTACCGCCACTCAAACCACCGCATTTAAAGCATTGGCAATGTGACACCCTAAATCCAAAAAATATTATTACTATTATTTAATTAAAAAGATAGTATGATTCGCAGCGGAAAGTGTCAAATAATTTTTTTTCATATAATATAATAATATTTTCACAAGATTTAGGATACCACATTGACTTATAACAAACATAACTCAGATTTCACTTCATTGGAAATTATAATAAAATTAACATCGATTCTTTGGCTTTTAAAAATACTTTCTTTTGCATCATAGATAATTGTTATCTTGTACAAAACTAAATAAGTAAGCAAATCCTTTTTCCCCGTGTCATTATCAGAGCGGTACTTTTCCCCAAAAAAATAGACGACACAAGACAAGTCTTCGTGGAAGGCATGCACTTGACTCCAAGACTCATAACCTATAAAACTACAGTTTCGCAACCGCGAGGCCAAGCCAGCAAATACAAACAACGAAGGGGTGAGTTTCGAGAACATGTAATAGCATAAAATAAATGAGAAGAACATGTAAGCAATTAAGTCAAAGTCGTATCACATCACAAACATAATATTTAGAACCTGGAAGAATATTCTTATTCAACTCAATCCACATTAGTAAAAAATATCATTACATCATAAGAACCAAAATCTTCACAAACACCATGTCACAATTCAATTCCAAAATAGTCAAAACATATATAGTCACCAATAACCATCGTCATAAGAACATCAACAGATAATCACCTTCATCATCTCACACAATTACACTTATTCGCCAAATACAGATCATCATCAATTTTTATGCATATGGACTCAGTCCTAAGACTTATATGAATGTGGTACCACACATATCGTCATAATTTGTCAGAGGTATGTTACTGGACTTTCATCGTCATAATTTGCCAGAGATATGTTACTGGACTTTCATCGTCATTTCGTCATCATGATTCCTAGACACAATTCTATATGCATGCATCAGATAGACTCTTCAATCGTGGACAAAGCTTTTCACCACCAATTCAAAATAAAACTTACACAACAAATTCCATTTTGATAAATAAGATTCATGGTCTCCTTCTTTCTATTCATAGTAATTATCCAGAATTTGAACAGAAAATAGATCAATTTGATAGAAAAAATTTATTAACTGAAATTGGTTTTTTTTTAACTTAATTAGTAAATTTTCGGAAAAATCCGTATCAAGTTTTAATTTTGACGGACTTTATTTATTTCCAAAACATGAACAAGTAAAAATCTATTCCGAAGAAAGAAAAAGAAAAAACAAATTCTTATTTGAGGCAATTAGAACTGATCGGAACAACCAAACCATTTTTAATAGAAAGAAATGTAGTGGAATAAACGAAATCAGTAAACAAGTTCCTCGATGGTCATACAAGTTAATCGACGAAGTGGAGCAAGTGATGGAAAGACTAACAAAAGAGGCTCAGATTCGTTCCCCAATAGCCGAACGTATAGTCATTTTTATGGGAATACAGATTCACTAAATTTGAATCTTGGTCCTAGAAATGATAATGAGGCTATTCTTAAACAGGACTAAATCACGAATTTTTTCTAATAAATGTTTCACACGAACCAGGTTATGACCGAGAAATAATTAAGGGATCTATGCGCCCTCTAAGGCGTAAAACATCGATTACGAAACTTATTCAAGGTGTCCATTCCCCCATTTTTTTGGAGATGGTAGACCCATTATTTTTTATTTTTTGTGATATTTTGGATGATCTATCCCAATATTGGAAAGAAATGTTCAGGAAACCTGGTACTGACAATTCAGAATTTGTGGAGTTTCAGAAAAGGTTCGACCACAAATACGAAGAGGGAGACAAAGACGAGGATGAAAGAAGACTTCGAAAAATAGAAGAAGGATGGGAAAGTATTCTATATGTTCTAATAATTAGAAGTTTTGTATTACTAATCCAATCTTTTATTAGAAAATATATTGTAGTACCTTCATTGATAATAACTAAAAATATCATTCGTATCCTATTATTTCAATTTCCTGAATGGTCAGAAGATATTAGGAATTGGAGCAGGGAAGTTCATATTAAATGCACCTATCAGGGCATTCCAGTATCCCACAAAGAATTGCCAAAAAACTGGTTCAACGAGGGTATTCAGATAAGGATCTTATACCCTTTTGTTCTGAAACCTTGGCACAATTCTAAGGTACAATCTACTGAAGAAAAAAAAGATCCACAGAAAAAAAAAAAATACTGAAAACAAAAACTTCTGGTTTTTAACAGGTTATGGAACACTAGTAGAATCGTACCTTGATGAGGGTTACCCAAGAAACCCACTTTCATTTTTGGATCCTGTTTTTTAAAAAAAAGCAGACAATTGAAAAAAGATTTGAAAAAGCGTTTTTTTTCTAGTTCTAAAATTTTTAAATGAAAGAAAAAAATGGTTTTGAACTATGTTAAAAAAAATAGAAAACTGGAACATCAAAAGGATTCTTAAAAGGATTCTAGTTAGGTTCAAAACAGTAGATGAAACAATAGAGGAAAAAATAGATGAAATAATAGATGAACCGAGTGAAAGCAAAAAAACTTCAACAATCAGTAAGAATAATTCAAAGATTGAGGTGATTGAGAAATCACCCGTTCAAATGGAATCTATTAATTGGACAAACTCTTCATTCACAGAAAAAAGGATAAAAGATCTTAATGTTAAAATAAAGACAATCATAAAACAAAGAGGGGATTCTAACTTCAGAGATCAATTTGAATTTGAACAAAACTACTTATGATGCTAAAAGATTAGAATTACAAAAAAAATATTTTGCAAATCTTACAAAGAAGATTTGTTCGATTAATACGTAAATCCTATTCTTTTTTCAAAATTTTCATAGAAGGGGTATACATAGA
>Ga0228710_1008178_pt1 | contig 15100 bp, 9 predicted proteins | sample MedpolnodulmetaG_FD_177995 | JGI IMG/M metagenome (GOLD analysis project Ga0228710, IMG submission 177995) | Root nodule microbial communities from Medicago polymorpha collected in Santa Monica, California, United States - pink nodules | ecosystem: Host-associated > Plants > Roots > Nodule...
GAATCGAAGGAGGTTACATAAATTCATAAGCTCCTTGTTAAGCCGGAGGGTAAGCTGAAAATTTAGGCTTATTAAAATATGGCATAAGCAGCTTATGAAACTATGATAAGCTATTTTTATTTATTTATCCAAACACCTTTAAAAAGGCTTATGGGAGTAGATAAGCCCACATAAGCTCAAAATAAGCCAATCCAAACGGGGCCATAGTGTCTGAAAAATAGCTTATAAGCTCGTGAAATAAGCTATAAGCACGTTGTAAAAAACTGTTACCAAACAAAGCTTGTTTTGTCAGACGAACTTATAAGCTATTCGCTATAAGCTATAAGCTCGTTCGGTGACCTTACCAAACAGACCCTAATATTATAATGTCTTTTCATTTAGAAAAATAATGTTTCATCTTTTTTTTTTAAAAGAAAAAAACAAAAGAAAACAATAAAAATCTCGTATCTCGTGAGTATCGGTTCTCACCTCCATATTCCTCATGTATCGAACAATTATTTAAAAAAAATGAAATTTAGGCACCGGATACCTCTACTTCATTAATTTTTAAGTATTTGCGTTTCACGGTTAAGTTTAATGATACACAATTAATGACATTTGTTAGCATGACCGATTTTGAAAAATGATCCTCTCCACTTGTTAAAATAAATGGAGGATGCCATTTGGAGAGATAGGCTAAAAAAAATAGATGGTGGGTCCTACCATTAAGTGGGTCTCACCATCATCAATTATTTTATACCTTTTTCAAACTTTTTGTGTTTTTATTTCTCCAAATGAAAGAAATAGAGAGCAACATAAATTGAGAGGATCTTAACTCACCGATTTTATATTTATAGTTTAGTTTTTATATTACGTCAATGTACAATTGTTTTAGTGATGCATTGTAAAATAATTGTAGATATAGTAATTAAATGTTTTCGTGGATTTAACTCAGTTGCTAGAGACAATATATAATATATGTAAGGTCTGAGGTTCAAAAAAAGGTCTGAGGTTCATAAGTAAATCCTTTTACTAAAAAAAAAAATAATTCTCTCAAACAAAAAAAAAAGTAATTAAATCCTTATATTTACCATACGTAATGGAAGGATATGGTTCTTTCCGTGTTCACTTATACTCGTTTACATGCGTAAGTGTATACTTAAATAAGTTAAAATTTTGAGAATAAGAATGAAAAGAAACAGTATTTCTTACCGCATCTTTTCTGGACGTCCATTCCCAATGGATAAACGCAATAATTTTCATTTTGATAATTTGTTTCATAACATTTAATATGTCCGGTGCTGTAATTCAAGTCGCAGCCTATATTATCGCCGCAAGATTCTCTGCAAACACTGCTCATCCACGATAGGCTAAATCCGTAGAGTAGCATTCCATGAATTTCCTCGTATGAAAGGGATCGATCTGGTACATGTTCTCTGAAACTGACACTAGGAAAAACCGAAGACGTCATAGCAACAAGCTTCACTTGGCAGTAATCTTTTAATCTCCCAGCTGACAAGTAGTTTTTCCGAGAGTAAGACTCCTCGTGCACAAGATCGTTTTCATCTTCATAGTCCCTCACGTAGAAGTCTGCAGCAAAAGCATAATGATAGCTTTTGGAGTTCGAGTTGATGCAGGGAGCGGTATCCACATACTTAGGATCATCATTCACTTGTTTGCTACACTTCAAGTATATTATGTACGCGTATCCCACGCCATAATACCCATAATCGATTTGATATTGATGGCCGTCCTCGTTGATACTATTGTAAGAAGAGAAATTGGTTGATGTTAAGAGGTAACGAGGAATGGAGGAGCAATCACCCTCTTCAATTCCAGGATCAACTACCTGAATTGTGTAGTATTTGTAGTTTATTTCCTTCACGTAGTATTTACCCGAAAACAAAGTTAAGGTTGTGATGTTGTTTTCGCAAGATAACTCATACCTCGGATCACCACATGATGTTGGGTCATCCTTAAGTCGAAATGGATGTTTGATGTTGCTGATTTTGCCGCAGGAAGATGGTGGACAATATGTTTGGTTATTAATATTTGTAATTGCATCACATGTTTGACGATGATGATGCAATAGTAACACCATCACAATTTCGAGGAAGCTTAAAAGTGATATTGATTCCGTAGAGCAGGAGATGGATTTCCCTCTCCTCATGATTTTTGCAGATAATTATTTTTCACTTCTTGGTCTGGGATTATCAGAATGGGAACTTGTAGAAGAGGACTCTTAGTAGTGGTTCTATTTAAATGAACATTTCATTCAGAGAAAGAGAGATACAAATTTATTTCTCTAAATACCAAATGAGTTTCTCCGCAGTTCAAAAGATTTTATTAAATGGATAAACTCGTTCTTGGTCTTGCAAAGTTTAATTTTGTTAAAATACTTGGGAAGTCTCACTAAGTGAATCGATACATTAGATTAAGAGCAACCACACAAGTGAATTTTGGAAACCATATCTTTGCCAAAAATCTTAATACATAAGTTTATATGTCTTCTCATTTATATGTTGTTCAACCTCAATTTTTTATCTAACGTAAGACTTTAACCAACATCTAACACATTTAACAAATTCTACCGAGATTATTCTCACCCAAAACAGTAAAAAATAAAAAAGCTTAAATGCATTATTCATCCCCTAAGTTTGCAAAAGTAATGATTTTGACCCCCTTTTTAAAAAAATGGCAAAAGTGACCTCCATGTTTAGGGAAATATACTCTTTTGACCCTCTAACATAAGGGAAATATGTTTTTTGGTCCCTTATCTTTACAAAAAGTTGCGATTATAGCTCCTTTTTTGGAACATGTGGCATCTTGTCAGCAACTTTGCAATGTTTAGGGCCATAATTGCTATTTTTTGTTAGAGGGCCAAAATCGCAACTTTTAAAATTAAGGTGTCAAAAATGCACTTAAACCAATAAAAAACTGTCTTTCTCAAGGTCAAAGTCATCATAGTATTCACCTGCACTTGGAAGTTTTAATTCATACTTTACCATTTTAAATTAATAATTCTGTCGAGATTATTCACACCCTAGACATAATACAAAATAGAAAAGTGTCTTTCTCAAGGGCAAAGTATCATAGCATTGACTTGGACTTGGAAATTTTCATTCATACTTTACCATTTTAAAATTAGTAGATGCATTTATTAAGAAATACTAATAACACATATTTTAACACACATTTTTCAACACACTCTCTTTGATTGGTTAAAATTTATATGGGACCTACCAAATTTATATGGGACCCATGTGACTTTTAACCAATCAAAGAGAGTGTGTTGAAAAGTGTGTGTTAGAATGTGTGTTGCTAGCATTCCTCTTATTTTTTTCCCAAACATACCCACTGATTACTACTATTAATTTGTCTTGCAATATAAAAAGTCAAATTTAATACACATATAAACAAAGGATAAATTGGTAATATTAACACATAAAATAGATCTTTTAAAAAAAACACATAAAATAGACACATTAATTAACAATTTTTCTTAAAAAATTTGAAAAAAAGCAAAGGAGGATTGTATATGAGGACGGATGGAGTAATATTCATATCATAACATTGTCTTGGACTTGGTAATTTGAGTTTTATTAACCATCTGGATTGCCCCTTAGTAATTTGAGATAGTATAACTATAAGATCACTAAACATGATACCAATCTCATTCAAACATAAAAAAAGTGCGAAATGATTTGCAGTCATAGTTCTTCCTTCATAATAGCAATAACATTGCTAATACCTTTGCTTGGCAATGGCCAGAATATCCCTCCATCCATTGGATGTCCTTTCAATCTATCTTGCACACATGATAACAAGAAGATTCTTGAAATACCTGCTTATCCAGTCCCTATAAAACTCCTTATAACTGACATTAACTACACATCGCAAGTATTAGAAGCACGTGATCCTGAAAATTGTCTTCCACGACTCTTACTTCACTCCAATTTCTCTTCATCAATATTTCCTTTTCAGATTATTGGTGGTTCTGGGATGTATCCGCAATTAAATGAATTTACCAATATTAGTTTCTTTAATTGTTCTTCGCTAGGACAACGCTATCTAAAAAAGGACTACCAAATGTATGGAGATGAGCAGCAGGACATGATTTCTTGTCCAATTTATATGGCAGCATTTGACAACGATATCGTTGAATTGAACCTTGTATCCTGCACCAAATTGTCTCAACGAGTTTCACCCCTTATTCTTCCGGTAGAATCTTTATATGGGTCTACGATACGACAAACCTCAATCTCATTATCATGGTCGGAAACAAATCTTCACAAAGGATGCTTTAAATGCAAGAACAAATCAAAGAAGAATATTTTATCCTCTGCAGGTGAGATACATTCACTTCTATACTTTCATTTGATTTGAGATTTCAGAGAAATTTTTATACCTATGTAGCTGAGAATTTTTTAAGGATATATTGAATGTTTATTTTGTAGGTGCAATCATTGGCTCAACTGTGCTTGTTCTTATATTTGGTTTTAGTTTTAAAATATATCGCTATTTTAAGATGAAAAGTGAAGATCATACAAGAATTGAAAACTTTTTGAAGGATTATAGGGCTTTAAAGCCAACTAGGTTCTCTTATGCAGACTTAAAGAGAATTACAAATAAATTCAAAGATAAGATAGGCGAAGGGGCTCATGGAGCTGTTTATAAAGGTAAATTATCGAACCAAATTCTAGTAGCCGTGAAGATTCTTAATAATGCAGAGGGAGATGGGAAGGAATTCATAAATGAAGTGGGAACCATGGGCAAAATTCACCATCTCAATGTCGTTCGTTTGCTTGGCTTCTGCGCAGATGGTTTTCGTCGAGCTTTAGTCTATGACTTTTTTCCAAATGGTTCGCTGCAGAAATTCATTTCTCCCCCAAACAACAAAGATGATTTCCTTGGATGGGATAAGTTGCAACAAATTGCTCTAGGCATAGCAAAGGGCATTGAGTATCTCCACCAAGGTTGTGATCAAAGAATTCTACACTTTGACATTAATCCTCATAATGTCTTGCTAGATGACAATTTCACTCCAAAAATCACTGATTTTGGTTTGGCTAAGATGTGTTCCAAAAATCAAAGTATTGTATCCATGACTGCGGCTAAGGGAACATTAGGCTACATGGCTCCTGAAGTTTTTTCAAGAAACTTTGGAAATGTCTCGTATAAGTCAGATGTATACAGTTACGGTATGTTATTGCTGGAGATGGTTGGAGGAAGAAAGAATACAAAAACGACCGGTGGTCAAGAAGACATACAAGTTGAGTATCCTGACTGGATACACAACTTGCTTGAAGGAGGAGATATACAAATGCCTATTGATGAAAAGGGATATTTTAGAATTCAAAAAAAATTGGCAACTGTGGGACTATGGTGTATCCAATGGCATCCTTTGCATCGTCCGGCAATGAAATTTGTGATACAAATGCTTCAAGGAGAGGTGGACAAGTTAAAAGTACCAACTAATCCGTTCGGACCAACAATTACAACTAATACAAATGCTAATATTGTTGCAGAACGTATGAATTTGGAGCTGGAGGTGATTGAAGAACTAGAATAGATACATATTGGTTATACATATTTATTGAATAATTGTTCATTGTCAATGACTTTGTTAGTTTTTAACAAAGTGTTATATTTGCGAATAGTATCATCTGTGAGCAAGCAGCACCCAAATTATTACTTTAAAAGTCTAAAATTTCATCTGAGCCATTTATTAAAGTGTAAAGTAAAGAATATTATATATCGATTAACAAACCCAAATACAGATATTGTATGTATATCATAGTCGGTCACAAGTTTGTTAAAATAACAAACCTTGTTATTTTTCTTTCCCTTAACACTTTAAAATCCACAAATCGCACCCTAACATCTATAATTTCTGTCTGGTTTTGTTACCTTAGTTACTTTCCTTACCAATATATTTGCCATACTTAATTTTCGAATATTGTTTTTGAGTTTGTGTCGATATACCAAGAGTAGTGCTAGTTGGCTCTGTAAGAGGCCATAATAAACGCTCCATAGCAACCTATGTTTCATTTTCATATGGTCCTGAGGAGACCAGAGGCCTGGCACTTATCCATAAGAGACAGGCCAGGCCACTATCGCATATTTCGTTATTTAATCCACTATGACTTTTCTTTTATTTTTTTATTTTTTTATCACTATTTGATTAACTTCATTAGATTTGTAATTTTTTTTTTTTGAGCAATTAGATTTGTAATTATCCAAGTCAATTAATAGTAAAAAAATATATTTTAATACAAGTGATAAAGGTACTGCTGTTTTCTTTTTTCTCCATCGTGTTTTGCATCTCGTGATCCATGCAATTGCTATCATATATATATATATATATATATATAAATCTAAGAGACAAAGGTGTGTATTGGATAGAATTATTGTTGCTCCAATTGTTGTGTTATTTGTTTTGTTGTGGTGAGACTTTTAAGGTCGGTTAGTGTTTGTTGGGATTATCAGGATTGCTGGAAGAAAAAAAATTGAGTATCATAGGATGGAACCTAAGTTAAAATACGGACCAGGATCTGCTGCTGTAATAAACCACACAGTTTCACACTGTTTTGATTTATGACCATTGAATCTTTATTGGTATGGCACTATTGTAATTTTGTAAAACCATCCAATGGCTGAAATGAAAACTGTGTTGTGCTTTACAACACCAAATCCATATCCGTTAAAATACCTAGTCTGTTATTCTAAGTCGGATGTTCTATTTCTCAATGAGACTGTAATCCACTCTAATAAAACAGATGAATTTCGTTACTCGCTTGATTTTGATAATTGTTTAGTTGTTAGTAGTAATGGTCAAAGTGGTGTTCTATCACTATTTTGGTCTCATTCTTTTAAGAGTAAATTACACTCCCCTCTCCTCAAAGATGTTTGAATTACATTCTCCTCCTCTCTTATGTTAAAATATACACTTCCCTCCTCTCTTATTCAAAATATATTAGAAAATATTTCACTCCCCTCCCTTGGAGAAGCTTGAATTACATTCCCCTCCCCTCTTGTGTTAAAATCTACGGTTTAGTCCCTCAATATTATTTATTTATTTATAATAATCTAGCAAAAAAGTTAATCAAACACACTTCAAAGAAAAATAGTATTGCGGATCCATTTTAAAATAATCAAAATTTGAATACATAATTTCGCTATTTTTTATTCACAATTTTATTAACATATAGTTTTGAACCCTATTATAAAATATGAAACAACCCCAGATAAAATTAAAACATGTGAAAAATTACTAAAGTTGATTAAGTATGGTTATTTAAAAGTGAATTTTATACTCTAAATTATAAAATTAATAACAAAATATTTAAATTTAATTATCATTGACATTTAATTATAAAGAAATGAATTTATTTATATTTTAAATAGTGATTCAAAATTATTATATATTATAAAAATATTTATTTATGTTAAAATACATTAAAGTGTAGTGCATATTTAATTATCAAGGGAAGGGGTTGTAATTCAAGCATCTCATAGGGGAGGGGAGTATAAATTTTACTTTTTAAGGGAGGGGAGTGTAAATTTTAACATAAGAGGGGATTGGAGTGTAATTCAAGCTTCTCTTAGGGGAGGGGAGTGTAATTTACTCTTCTTTTAATTGCATGGTGTTAAATTATTCTGCTAATCATATAAATGTTGAGGGAAAATGATCTAGTCGTGAAAAATGACAATTTGCATGTTTTTATCGAATGCACATCATATAAAGGTTGAGGGAAGTGATGGTAGAAGGCTTTCATCTTGGAATTTTTTTGAGAAGTTTATTGAATGCTACTTTGTTACTGATCGGTTCAATAAAGAGATTATCTTGAGGAAGATAATGATACCCACATTGATGACATATCGACAAAGAAGATGCTTCGTTGTCGAAGATCTCGCAAGAATCCATGGTGAAAGCCTCGTTACCAGTGAGACGAAAGAGGGTGGTACTTGCACATGCGCTCTGACGCCCAAAACAGGTGGGAAACAAGGAGAATGTGAGATTTTTGGGAGAGAATTAACTTAGTTGGAATTGTAGTGGAGTCCCCTTTATATAGGCATAAGGGAGTGTAATGGGCTTGGAGCCTTATTAGGCCTTACTATGCAATTGGGCATTTGCTAAGTGGATTTGACCTTTTAGCCAGACCAAAACAGTTGCCCCCCCAAACCATTATGGTCTTTATCACATAAGGAGCTTGATCAAGTTAATGGTTGCGAGGTTAGTCCTCATCGTGCTCAAGACGCCGAAAGTCATGCAGGAAAGAGAAGTGTTTGTTGGACGCAACAATATGGATTCATGTAAAGGCAAAGAGAGAAAACTAAGGTATACCTCATTTTCTACATGCCACGCCCTATTTCTATACCCTCGGACGTGGATGTGTAAGACTTGATTGTTGTATTTTGGCGTTTACTCGCCTTGCCTTAACTCAACCAGCCATTGTATATTTGCTTTTTTGTCCTGCAAAATGGTTAAGTAAAACCGGTAAACCATGGAAATATATTTGTAAGTTACTCAAAATAGGTTTTTTTTCCCTAGTGGAGGGTCTTTGCCTGGCCTCGTGCCCGGTCTCGATATGTCTGTTGAGGCATTTTGGACTCTTTTGTAAAGCCGGATGATATCTCTGCAAGTGGTGCACTCACATGACCGATGTAGGAATGAGTGATAGCCGGGTTGGGCTCTCTGCTTGTCTTGTTCACAAGTGGGATGAACCCGACTTGGATGCCATATAGAATGGCTTTATGTGCACCTGAAAATGTGAACACACATACAAATGTATTTGGCTTTACCGTTACCTCTTGCGGAGATGTGGGGTGTTGGCCTCGTAAGGCTCTAACTCTTCTCACAACGATTGTAAGAGAGGAGTTCGTACATTATACTAAAATAGAGTGCTATAAGTTATATGTAGTAAAATTCCACGAACTTATCACTTAGATAGATTCCGTTTAAAAGCTGAATATGACTTGACTATTACGTAATTCAAACAAATAAATAGAGGGGATTCGATGAAACCGCCGCTTAACATTTTGCAATCAAAACAGGTAAACTTTGCTATGTTGCAAACATATTAAATTGCAAAATCTTAACCCTCATCTTTATTTATTTTAATTGTACTCAAATAAGTAATGTGAATTGTTTGGTTGGAAGGACAATCCCCGTTCATATTGGAGACCGAAACAATAATATTTTTCCATATTTCTACCGTTATAATTTGTAATTATATTTCTTTCAAAAAAATTGTAATTATATAGACAATATCATGTCTTTTGGGAGATAATCGACAGGGTGCAACCATCTTTTTATGACTACCCCTTTTTTTGAAAATTATGTTAGCATGAGGTTTTTAAAGGCTTCATAACTTAATGGTTTACACCCAAATGTTGTTTCATTTAAACTGGGAAACAATAGCGCTTAACTAATTGGAGAAAAAGTTTGGAACTCAACGACTTGTATTGCAAAGAGAATTATACTTATTTTACCCCAAAATATCTTTATTAAGTGTTAGATAGAAATTTTCATGCTCCACTCAAACAATATGTAAGGCTTTACTTGAAAGGAAAAGATCGTGAAAAGAATGATAGCCTCCACCTTGCATTTTCATGCTCCACTCAAACACTATGTAAGGCTTTACTTGGAATGAAAAGATCGTGAAGAGAATGATAGCCTCCACCTTGCATTTTCATGCTCCACTCAAACAACTTGTATGGCTTTACATAGAAGGAAAAGAGCATGAAGAGAATGATAGCCTCCACCTTGCATGGATGTTTATTTTTCTCCTTAAAAAAATCCCTATATGAGAGAACTATAAAAATATCGGAGAAGGGTCTTGTAGGATTATGTCAAATTCTCTAAATCATTTTCCTCATATTATAACAATTTTGCATCCCGGCCCTACTTCAAAGTCATCTATCAATATCACTCTTGACTTCCAACAAAGACTTAGGAGTTAAAAAAGCATTATTCATACAAAAAGTAATATAATTGACGTAGAAATAATAAAGTAGAAGTGAAAAGTAATATACAAACTAACATAGAAATGAAGGTAAACAATTCTCGTGAGTTTAGCTCAGCTGGTAGGGATATTGCATATTATATGCAGGGGTCGGAGTTCAAACCCCGGATACCCCACTTCTCCACAATTAAATTGTGTGAGTTCTAACCACTAGGCTACTTGACAAAAAAAAAAAAAAAATGAACGTAAACAACAAAGATAAAATATTGCCATTTTTAAAGATAAAATAAAATATTACCTTTAACACGTTTTTTTTTTGTTGGTGGTCGGGTTCGAACCCTGGACCTTACATATATTATGCGTTGTCTCTACTAACCGACTAAGTTTACGAAGACACCTTTAACACGTTTTGCCATCCCTGTTAACCATAGCAAATTAGCTTTTTTTTAATTAACTTATATTTATATTTGGATGAAAAATAAACATGTCATCTATTTGCAAATAAATTTGGGTTAAATAATGCTTGCCCTCTGTCATTTGGGTGAGTTTTGAGAAACACCCCTCTAAAATAAAATATTTTATATCCCTCTTGCCATTCAAAGATTCCATCAAAAACAACCTTGGTCTCTGGACAACTTAACGGATGTGGCATGCTGATTGAACAAATTATTTTCTCTTCTTAAAACGGATAGTACTATATTAGTAGATATCCACCCCCATATTAATAAAATAAAAAAACTGCAAACATATTCAATTCGATTACCGGAGGGATTATCGGAGGTGCAATACGATTAGGAGGTGCAATGTGTTATGTTGAGTTGAAAAATACATGTTTATTAAGCATTTTAATTTGATTTGGCTATTTTTAATGAGTCTAATGTTTTTGGTAACATAATTACTTGGTAATATCCAACCCCTTAAACTAATTCATAAAATTACCTACAACTCACTCTTTTTCCTTATCATTTCTCTCATGTCGAATTTCTTTTTCATCATCTTTATTTTTCTAATTACTCCCTCCGTCTCATATTAGGTGTCCTAGTTGAGTTTTACACGATTATTAAGGAATTGATTAATAGTGTTGATTTTAATGGTAAAATGTGTATCATTTACTAAAACACCCTTGTTAATTATCGTTAGAGAAATAGTTATAGTTGATTGAAATGCAATAAATATGAGTACGTTAGTGATAAAGAAAATAAATAAATTTTGTATTGCATTATAAAATGATAAAGAAAAAATAACTATCTCTTCTCATGAAAGAAAAGAGAAAAAATATCCATCTATCAAACCGCCACCAACCCACATTTTTTACTATGTTGTATCTCTGACCTTATTTGACTATTTTATCATATCATAGACATAAAGAGTCTCACACTTAAAGGAGCAATGTTCATGTGTCATGTGTGAGTTATAATTCTACATTTGCAAGAAGATTTGAGATTTATGAACATATAAATGAGATGTTCAATATATATACCATCTTAAGTGTTTTCAATGAAGATGTTGGGTTTATCTTAACCAAATATGATGATCCAACCAATTGTAGACTCCCTCGAAACTTCGAACGTTATGATGAAATGTTTTGTAACTTTTAGGTTTCTTTTGCTTATTTTTTTGTATTAAATATAAAAAAATTATTTTTTTTATATTATTTTAAATTCTTTCACGTTTGATCTTTGGTGTAAACTAATCATAGAAATAAATGAATGTTTTATGCTAAGTTGACAAAACATGCACGTTTAGGAGAATAATTTTTTTATGATTGATGAATTAGGAGAATAATTTGATGCGTGATAAGTGACTCACATATGTATGAAGAAAAAAAAACAAAAATTTTGGTATGCAATAGATAAAATATGTGAGAATGCAAATAAAAGAACTAATAGTTAAGGTTTCAAATTGGAAAGGCAAGAATGTTCACGTCCTTATTTATTTTTCAATACATGTTGCCACATGTATATATATCTTTGTATTGAAACCATTTGATTGTCATCAGTGGCCGAGCAAAAAAAAAAAGTTGGGGTGGGCCACTAAAATTAGCCGTTGAAAAATTGTTTAAAGCCTCACAAAATAGACCTATAATTGAATTATTTAAATATTTTGGGTGGGCCACTACATCACTTTGCGAGAATTTGGATCAACCGAAATCTAAAACTGACATAAAATTGTATAAAATCTCGCAAAGTAGACCTATAATCGTTGATTTTTTAATTTTTCCGGGTGGGTCGTGGCCCACCCCAGCCCATGAAGGGCTCCGCCACTGATTGTCATTGTTTTTGTTATAATTACAATGATGGGCGATTAATTGGTAGTATACATTTCTTTTAAATAATTGATAATGATAATTGATTAGAAATATGATATTGTAAAATTTATATTTATGGGATAATGTAGTGGATGAGGGAACTTTTGAATTTTAAGTCAAGACAAATTTTAGTTTCATATAAAAACTGAGACCCAATTAGTTGCTAAGAAAAAAAAGAACCTTTTAGTTCAAAAAAATTAATTTGAAAATTTAGTCTCTATCTCAATTACTTAAGATTTTTCATATTTTCGTATAATTGTCCTCTTTTTTACTTATTATTTTCAATGACGTAATTATATCATTTTATTATTATCAAGACATAATTGTCTCTTTAGTTATTGTAAATGATCAAAGTTTGGTTGCTGAATTGATTAACAACACTAAGGTGAGCTAAGGAACGTTGAAGGAGGTTTAAGTCGGAGTTATCCAAGTTGATCCTCGAGAATTGTCATATTGCCCTTCGCTTTACCAATTTACTAACAACTAATACTTGTTTGTCAAAAAAGGAAAAACAATAGCAGAAAAGTGAAATGAATGATGAACTTGACTTTTGGTCATGAGTTCGCTATTTGGATAGAGAATATTCGATTGAAAGGAAATATATGTATATATTGTGTGTTCTACAGATTCCATGACGGCCGGAAAATAGTAATTATTAAACATTAGCAAAAACTTTGTATATATAAATTATGTAACAATACGGTGGTTTTTAATTTAGAGAATCGCTTGAGTCAAATAAAAATTAAGTTTATCTAAAAATAATTTAGTGATAAGAAAAAGTTTAAGAAATGCTATTAAACCCTTCAAAAAAGAAAGAAAAAGAAATGCTATTACAACTTAACTACTATACTTTATCAAGCATGTAAAACATAAATTTGACTCCCCTTTACACTACAAGAAAAATGTGTTATATTTACTTTTAGGGTCCGTTTGATGGTCAGGCTAGGGAGACAGGACATGATACACTAATCATATCCTGCTTAAATCTCATGTTTGATGCACCAAAGAGATAGGATAATAAACCATTTTCCTATCCTATCCTAACTTTCCTTTGTAATTTCTATCCTGAGTATAGGCTAGGTTAGAAATTATCTTGATGGGGTTAGAAGATCATTCCTTATTTATTATCTTGATATTCTGTCATTTTTAAAATATTGTCATTTTTAAAATAACGATAGCATGTATTTTCTATTATAATTAATAACATGCCATTTTTACAACATTTAATTAATTATGAGAACAATTGTTTCATTTAATTATAATGATATCTTTTTTGTTATCATGTGAGCATCAAACACATCTTTTTTGTGAGAAATGTTTCATGAGAATGTTCGGGAAAAGCAAAAGAACGTTCTGGACTCACAAGTGATAACAAAATCTTTTTCAATAAAAGCAATGAACAAATATGAGCTTTTTGGGTTAATGTCAAGATGTGCATAATTAAGATCAAGAACAAAGCAAATATTCTTTTTGTCTTACTTAAAGAGGAAGGAAATCAAGGTTCTTGGTAATGCATTAAAGGACAAAGAAACAAAGGAAATTAAATATATTCTCTCTTGCACATGTGCTGAAAGTAAAAGAATAAAATCAGCATTGGGCCCTCATGTGGTTTTTTCGATCCATTAAGGAATAATAAGGAAAAGAATATCCAAAAGATCAATCTTTATCATCAAGTTACATGACATCATCAAGATGACATCAACAAAGATCACCAAGTGGGAAGCAAGTTATCTCAAGGCTTGATCACAACTCATCACAAACTAGCAGCCGCGTGCTCTACAATTCTCTCAAGATTGGCTGGAACTAAGAGAACGTTCTGGGCATAACTAAGAAACATTCTCTGTATGCTTTATCTCCAAGCTTCTTTAGAGCGAAAATTTGAAAGTGAATTTGAATTGGAGGCGCAACAACTCTTTATTGGCTTGCTCTCCAAGCTTTTGCTGCTTTATAAATAAAAGAGGTCTTTGAAGGAGTAAAGTAAGAGTTTGAAAATACAAAAGCTTTATACCTGATAAGTGCTCAAAAGTAACATATTTTATGTGTTAATCTAGGCATTTTAGTGACTTGTTCTGCAAGTTATCTAAGGAAAAGCTACCATTTGAGTGTATTTATTCCATTTATGCTTAAATGCCTGATTCTACCCAATTTATGCAGGAAATGACATACAAGGACCAAGAAAGAAGCTCCTGAACCAAGGTCTGTTCGCTTAAGCGTGCAGATGGTCGCTTAAGCGTGCAAGTACCAGTGAGCAGCCAACCAGTTCGCTTTCAAGGACGCTTTCAGGACGCTCATGGAAATCAGTTGTTCGCTTAAGCGTGCAGATGGACGCTTAAGCGTGCAAAATGTCGAGAGCAAAGAAAAGTTCGCTCACAAGCACGCTTTGTGTACGCTTAAGCGCAGTTCATCATCTTCAGAGGATAAGGTCCCACGTGACAGCTTCTCATTGGCCAGTGGGAGATTTTCTTGTAGGTCGCTTAAGCGTGCACTCGTACGCTTAAGCGAACGAGCACGAATATGACCCATATAAATAGCTCTTTCTTCTCTTTCCAAAAAAACATTACATAGTTTTGATACTTTTTTGGTTTTAGAGGGAGATTAGGGTATTTTCTTGAGAGAGAAACAGAAAGCAAGGTTGTTAGGAGTAGATTCAACCCAAGATTTGTTGAGACATCATGGATCTAGGCATTGAATCTTCATCTCTTCTTCATCCTTTGCATAACTATCATAGACATATGTAGCTACATCTACCCTTGTGGGTTTTGAGGTATTCAAACAAGCTATTATGTAATCTTTTGATCATTTAATATATGGTTCTAGCAATTTATTCAATATTGTTGTTATTCTT
>Ga0228710_1008180_pt1 | contig 15098 bp, 10 predicted proteins | sample MedpolnodulmetaG_FD_177995 | JGI IMG/M metagenome (GOLD analysis project Ga0228710, IMG submission 177995) | Root nodule microbial communities from Medicago polymorpha collected in Santa Monica, California, United States - pink nodules | ecosystem: Host-associated > Plants > Roots > Nodule...
TATTCAAACGAACAGAATCATCCAGATAATCGTACAGGTAGGCTAAGGTCATCCCTCCCCATGACCACTTCCCAATCGCCTGCAAGTCTGCCATACAATCAAGATATATCAAGTCGATGTGTCTGTTTGTTTTGTTAGTGAACAACGCACAACCGACGAGATATAGAAGAAAACTCCTCACACACCATTGCCTCCTCCTGCCTCTCTCCTGCATCTCCTCCCTCGTCTGTGGGTTCTCCAGTCGTCTAGCCTCTGTCAGGTGGTCTTCATAAACCCGCTTCAGTGTCGGATAACTGATATGACCAGCAGACTCAACCCTAACCTCAACCCTAGCAGCAACATCTAACATGCCCAACAACCTGGTCATCAAATCAATCCCACGACCCCGATCCATTCCATCGTCATGGTCCAGCATGCGGCACTGAATAGGAATGTCGAGGAGATTATACACATTGTCTAGAGTGATCGTCATCTCCCTCACAGATAGATGAAAACTACTCGTCTCTGTGTGCCACCTCTCCCAGAGAGCACGTACCATGGCATGGGTCACACTAGAATACCCAATATATATCAAATCATGTAGGCCAGACGCCTCCACAAGATCTCAAAACCACCTCAAACCATCCTCCGGCTTACCAAGCTCTCTCAACTTTTTCCCTGCATTTATACACTTGTACTCCCCATCATACCACATATGAAAATCAAATTAATTAAGACATTGTCACTATAAATAATTTAAACATGAACGCTAAAGAATTTTAATATATTAAACACTTACGCTAATGAATTTAAATAATTTAAACACTTACGCTAAAGAATTTACAGAATTTAAACACTTACTTTATGATGGTTCACCCAAAGAGGGTTCGCCACGTGCCTCGCGTAGTCGGACAACAATGTCGTGGTCTCAGGACCTCCAGGAAAGGGAGGCTCTCCAACATGGTATGGTGGTATCAACGGAACATGACGACGAGGTCATCGCCGAGTATGAGGCTCAGGCTCACCCTCAGGAGCTACATTATATGCATCAAGATAATCCGCCACAACATCCTCTGGCACCTCCTCATCATCTGCCACCTTCTCATCCTCTGCCTTGTCTTGCGGCAGATAAAACATTCTCTCCTCCTCCATCCGATCATATCCAACAAAATCCTCATCTGCATACCCGGCATAATCATGCGCTGGTGTCGGATCAACCACCTGGGAGGAGTAATCCATCTGCAACTGTGAGCCCTCTCCAACTATCATCGGGTCCCTGCGCTTCCGAGTCTTTGGAACATCTGGATTTTGATCCACCTTTTCTCTCCGAGCGCTAGCGATACTTGCCGCTTTACCTTTGCGCATCATATCCTCTGTAATAAGCCGCTGTTGCTCACTTATATACATTATACATTATAAAATTGAACATATTTGCAAAAAAAACAACATTTTCTCACTTAGGCATTTCATCAAACACCTTAAGTGCATTTCAAAATCCAAACACAATTAGTGTTAATTCAACATCAAATTAACTACATTGTACCTAAACCTACTCTAAACAACAATGCCAGCAAGAACCATACATTATAACATCAAATTCTAACATAATTTGCAATTCAAAAACCTAACCTAAACACTAAAGTTATGCAAACTAAAACCCTAAACAACCTACATTACATTGAAATAGGAAGAAAATAACTTACTTGTTATTTACTAGAAGAAATTTGGCTCAAATCCGTGCAATTGAAGTTGGGGTGAATTTGGGGTAAAGTTGAGTTTGTTTTGTTTTGAAGCATATAACCAGAAACTGGAGGTTTCTGCGTTCTTAAGATACAGAATGCAATGACAGTTAACTGTCGCTGGCCTCAGCCGTAGCTAATTGTCTGCGGTTTTCCCATCGATCGTTAACTATCGCTAGGGGCTTTAACATAATTTTCTTGTGTCAATATGACGTTTTTGAAGTCAGAAAAGCAATCTTCTCAAGATAATTGGGTGTTGTATACTTGGACACATAATTAACAAGTACCCGAGCTTTACTAATTACTACTTACGTACTTATGATTTATGATTGACAACAGTACTATGAAGCATTGTTTTTGCTAACATACAAGTAGATCAAACAAAAACTGCCACATGTTCATTGATTGGATTAAATAGAAGGATTGATATATATGCATGACGAAAGTACATAAAGGAAAAACGACTAATAACGTGATTTTAGGACGATCTACAAGTAAGAATCTCTATTCAATGTACCCTAAGATAAAATAAGAAATAAATTAGTTAATTAATGAATTAATTAACGTCTTTCGATCTTGTAAACCAAAGCTAGGAAAGATTTGGACTACTTCCAACTAGGTCTCCTAGCTAGCTCAACATTTCGGACAAACGGCCAACAAAAAAAAAACTATACTTTGCACTAGAGACATTTGATGTTGATTGATCCCGTCGGTAGTAAAGAAAAATTATCATTAGAACATTATTGGTTGGATATGTACATTGGATTTGGATTGCAAATAGTCATGGCTATACATTCATGATCCATGTACAGTCGACATATTTGTGATTGTATGATTTAAGATTAGACGGTTCATAGATTTATAAAGTAGATTTTTAATTAACAAAATCTAAAATGCTAATATTAAAACATGTAAGCTTCAATCTCAATCGAACAAATATACGCTTATATGCAATCAAATTCATTTACGTTAGAAAAAGTCTGGTCATACTGTTGTACAAATTTAAAACCATCAACAAAAATACAAATATGTTGAACCGTCATTATATTCCTAAGGACCTAAAAGACCTACAGAAAGGCCTTGTAGACCTTCTCAGAGGCCTCAGCGCTCTCCAGGAAGGTTGCTGGGCCAAAAGGCGCCTATCTCCCTATATGCCGCCTCCATCCGCTTTTAGAAACCTCTAGAAAGCACCCGAATACCTGAAATACCCTCATTACTTGCTGCCTAAGTAAACGTAAATTAGGCTTATAGAAGCCTATAAATACCACACTTGGAAAGACTCTCAACACATCCAATAATCTGTCTAAACCCTAGAATACGATATTTAACCCTAGTATCCCTTATTGTACTCTTTTGCAAGTACATATGTATAAAAGTATGAAGTACTTTTTAACATGAAAATTAGGGTTTTAAACAATATAAGTGCAAAAATTATTCAATTTTATATACAAAGAAAAAGAGATAGAGAGAAAACATAACACTAAAAGCTACGTAAATCACCCAAAGAAGCACAAGGTCAATCCATAAGCTTTTACTATGTAGTTTGTAAATATTTTTTTTTCTCTTCTAAGAGATGTTTATGTCAACAAAAATTGATGTATTTGATCCAAGTTTTAAACTAGATACACCAATTTTTGTTGATCCAAATATCTATTATAAATAGGATTGGAATGAGTATTTAATTATCAAAATGCCTCTTATTATGTTCCATATTTTTCTACAATCATGTAATAAATATTTTGATAAAAACATAAACTAATATTCTCTTAAAAGGTAAACTTGTAACACCACCAAAAAAAATATGGGAAATGTTAACTTGTGCCCTTAAGACACAAATTAATGAACCAAATATGAAAATGATTTATTGAAAGATGTGCATTATATTTAATTTTTAACTTTTTAATGAGTTGAATGTACACAGTTTTAGAGAATATTTATTCTTTTAGGTTTCTTAACATGTGCCCTAAGGGCACAAGTTAATCATACCCAAAAAAAATAAAATTCGCCACCTAAAAAGTTAAATTTGTAAAATAATATAAATTTGATATTACTTTTGTCAAAAAAAATAATTTGATATTAGTGAAATTTTTCTTAGATCTTGTAATTTACCCAACGGGATCGTATATTCCAGGACGGATAAGATATCCTTAATTTAAGATGTACATCATTAAAGTGAAAATTTAATAAAGTTCTTAAAACATAGAATGCATGAATGAGACCATAGTTAATTGTTAAGCAAGCCAAGTTGAGTTCATTGGCTTGGGAAGTTTTTTTTAAAAGGCTATTCAGTTATCTTTAGATAATAGTTTCTCCTCTAAATAATGGAAGAAAAGAAACTTTTTAATATAATAACAAAAGTAAAAAAGTGCATTTTGTTGGATTTGTATCTCTCAGTTACATATAAGTTGTTCTCCCCTTATTTGTTAGAAGATTTCTTGTAACTTTGGTTTATCTTGAAACTTCCTACTATAACTAACCATTTACACAAGCATTCCTCTCCTGGAATATTGTAGTAAGAAAAATCTAATTAAAATGACATACTCTCTTTATCTTCCTAACTATATATAAATACACGTACCAACCTTTCTGCCTACATCTTAATATTTCAAAACCAAGTGATTAACTCTCTCCAAGCTTCAATTATACACAATATTATCAACATTCCTTTCTTTATACAAAATTTTGATGCACAAAATCTTCATTAAATTTCCTTTTCTCTTTCATTCCTTGAATCTCCTTTCTTTTTTTATTAATTAATTTCCTTTGAATCATGGGCTTGAGAGACATAGGAGCTTCACTACCTCCTGGATTTCGGTTTTATCCAAGTGATGAGGAATTGGTGTGTCACTATCTTTACAAAAAGATCACAAATGAGGAAGTTCTTAAGGGTACTTTGATTGAAATTGACCTTCACATATGTGAACCATGGCAACTTCCAGGTATATATGTTAATTATGCATAATTTTTAAAATATGTTAATAAATTGTGTATATTTATCTATTAATTATATGAATTATCTTCATGGCTTGATTTAATTTATATAGTTTTAATAATTTGTTTGATTTCTGGAATTTTTGTTTTGTTTGTCACATGAATTCTTCTCATTTGTTGTTTTCCTTTTGTTTGTGTCTTTCTTACAACAAATATAGAATAGCAACCTCAAAACATAGGTTATTTCACATCATAAAAAAAATATAAGTTCTTTGTTTTCTCATAAACCTTTGTTCTGTCTCTAAATGTTGTGTTGTCTTCCTTCATGAACTTGATCTGACAATCATGTCTGCCATATTTTGTTAAATATGGAAAGTTAAAAACCAAAAGAACACTTTCTTAGATTCCACAACCAAAAGAAAATAAGAGAGAAAGATAGAGAGATGATAATACAAGAAAAAAGGAAAGGGATGGAAAGGTAAGAGGAAGGGATCATTATGCATTCAGATGTGTAATGCATAAGATTTTTTTTAAAAATTTAATAATTAATTTATCTATTAGATATACTTCATTAATTGATGTAGATTTGCTGGTATAATTGTTTTTGCCTTTTGTATATAGTTGTCTTGTACTATAATACATTAATGAAGATGTAAGTGATGTTTTTTGAGTTCTATTTTCTACAAGGTTTCTTCTTGTCTTTTTCCTTATCTCATCATTTTTCTTCTTTCGGTTAAAACGGATTTAAAAAGCAATCAATTTATGAAGATAATATTTATCCTTTTGCGGTAAAATACAAAGTATAAGACAACAAAGATTTGCTTTAATTTAATTCAGATACATCAATACATCACATGAATAATATAATATGATATAAAATATTCTGCAGTTTGCACTATGAACGAATCAAAATATACAAGCACTATGCACCATACAGTAATATTATTCTTAGATGATAATAACCTCATGCTACAAAGCTCGGGTCATGACAGCATAATATTAGTATATGTCACAAAATAATTTCAATCATTGCAGCAAGTATTCCCTTGTATTTCTTCATATATAATCGTATATATTTTTTATTTAAAATATTAATTGATTTATGAGTTGATTTTTTTTTTGACAAATAATTATGTGAGTTGTTGGAGCATATAAATGAATTCTCTTGAGATTTATTTAAATGAGCTTCCCTTTATTATATTAATTTCTTATCAGTCCCTTCAGTTTTACGTTTAAGATAGATAAAAAAATTGGCAACTATTATTATTTAATTGAACAAAGTTGACAAAGTTATACATTTTCATCAAGCAATCAACACTACTGTCTTTAACGGTATTATTATTCAATCACATACGTGTATAAATATACATACGCATGAATTACCTTTCTTTGATATGACTCTCAATCTACATGATTATGACTCATTATCATTCATATTATGTTTAGATATGTCATTTTTAGTGTCCCCTCATGATGAAATATAAGAAAAGCTAATTTTTATAAGAGAAATGATTTTTGCAATTGACATCAGAGTTTTGAGTTTGAAATAGTGTCTTTTATTTTTGTGTGCCTTTTTTAAATGTGTGTAACCCGGGCCTTTTTTAAATGTGTGTAACCCAGGTAAAGTAAAAAGTAAAAAGTAATAGAGATTTCAAATAACACAATTTAATTGGTATAGTCCATAAAAATTAAAAAGCTATTTTTCATATACGTACGGGACATATACATAATAGCAAATACTCCTTTAAAAAAATTAGTAGCAAATACTTCCGTAAAAAAAGGCAAATAGAGTAACTTGGAGGCTTGAAACTTCAAAATTTGTAACCACTATGGTTGATGTCATGAAACACTATGTGGTAAGATTTGGAACTTGAAAAAAATTGGTGTCATAATTTGTAGATGACATGTGATTCCAACACACAATAGACAAAAGACATTTATTATTTCTAAAATTGAACTGCTTGACATATTAATTACATGTACTATGATACCTTACCTTACCTTAACTTAGTCACGTGTTGTTGTCTGTATAGTAGTTGTTGGTATTTATTTATTAATGTGTTAATTTCATGCATTGCATGCAGAGGTGGCAAAGCTTAATGCAAATGAATGGTATTTCTTTAGCTTCCGGGACCGCAAATATGCAACTGGATTTAGAACAAATAGAGCAACTATATCTGGGTATTGGAAAGCAACTGGGAAAGATCGTATGGTGTTAGATCCAATCACACAAGAGGTTGTAGGGATGAGGAAGACATTGGTGTTCTATAGGAATAGAGCTCCAAATGGTATCAAAACAGGGTGGATTATGCATGAATTTCGCTTGGAGACACCACACATGCCTCCTAAGGTGAGTTTTCTTTGTATTGCCTTATCAATTTGCCAATGTGGTGCAACTACGTTTTTTAAATTAAAAAAACGTTTTAGTGTCATTTCAAAACATTCAACGGCATCAAGAGTATTTGATGAAAAAAAAAAAGTTATTATGTATTTCATTTCAAATTATACAACATGTGAGCTCTGATATGTGATGCCAAAATACACTACTAGAAAAAACAAAATTAGCGAGGGAAATTAGCGACGGAAAAAATGAAATTTCTCACAAATTCCTTGGTCGCAAAATTTAGTGACGGAATTAGAGAGGGATTTCACGTTTTTCCTCACTAAATATCCCTCACTAATTTTTATTTTTTTAATAGTAATAACTCAAAGTCATGTGTGTTTCGCATCAGCAAACTAATTTATAGAATACAAGTAATTGAGTTGTATCAAAAAATTGCATACAATTAATGACATAATATTACCCATCTCAAATACTTCAAAACATTCAACAAAAAAATTACAAAAACAATACTCTGATTCATTTTACGTGTCTTTTAAGTATGAATTTTGTGTTTTTATTTAAATGTCATTTTACCAGTTTAAGGGTATAATTTGTTGATTATACTCTTTCTCAATCTTACTCCATTTCTAACTAATTAATGTTATACATTTTGAAAATTTAAGTTTTTATTTAACAAAGTTTTTTTTTTGACAAAACAAGTTTTTTTTCTTCTATTATATGCAAATTTAAAACTTCCCGTAAACGTTTTCTTTGTGCTATTTTTTTATGAGAGAAATTGTATATCTTGAAGGAAAATTTAAACTTCTATGAACACAAAATTTGTAGTATTTTTTTATGAGAAAAAGATACTTTTTTTTAATACAAAATTTCAACTAATTAATGTAATTGGCAATTGTTTGTAGTGGGAGAGAGATAATGTTATTGATAGTTTCCTACGTAGTGCCTTATTTTTTGCCAATGTGGTACAACTCTTTCTTTTTTTTTTAATGTTTTCTTGACAAAAAACATTTTAGTTCCATTTTAAATTTAATTTTTCTTGAACAAAAAAAAATTAATTTTTAAAATGGTGTATCTTATATCAAATTAAAACGTAATTTTAACTCTAAGCCAAACTCCAAGTATCTCTTTGCCCTAAAAACAAGGCGGTTAAGAGAAAATTAAACACAAGTGTTACATTTTTTTTTATGATATATGAAAAATAAAAGGTTGCCTTAATTTGATGGCGTGTATTTTTGGCGTGAGGATAAAGTTCATTTACGCGTATATTTTCTTGTTTCACATATATTTTGTTAATTAGGTCACATTTTTGTTGATCACAGGAGGACTGGGTATTGTGTAGAGTCTTTCGCAAAAGCAAAGAAGAGAACAACAACAACAATAATAGTTCCAAACTCAACACACAACAATTCATGTATGAGACAACACCTCCATCCCTAACTTTGATGTCATCATCTCCAACAAATTACCAAACCATCCCTAGTGGCTATAACAAACTTGATTCTTTTTCTTCCCCCATGACAACACTTCATCATTTAAATCCAAATCAAAACAATTCTTCCATGATGAATCTCCTTCAATATTCTCGTGAAACAAATCCAAATAATGATAGCACGGTTACTCAAATTAGTTCCAAAGGTGATGATGGATATGGATTCTTGTGGAACATGGATTTGGAAGAAAATAGCCTAGAAGATGGTGTGGCTTCAGACTTGGACGCAATAAGATTTGAGGTTGATAATGATAATGTGGTCTTACTATAAAGATAGATAAATAAAACATGCATTCTACATATGTACATATATATTATAAGATAGATAAATTTGATTTATTTGTGAATGTAATCATTGTGTTTAGCTTTTAGTGGCAAAGGCACATGCTAGATTGGGATTTGGTGTTTCAAGATTGGGGCATATATGTAATAAGAGGATAATTCATAATATATAGTGTGGTCAGTTAGTTAGGCTTTTCGTAATTACTATGATTTCCTAAGTATATTATTTCCGGGGGTAGGCCATTAATAATATCCTTTGTATTGTCGATTAAATGATTAATATTTGTAATAGCAATGCTTATAATTTTGTGTTATTTTCATGGATAGTTATTTATTTCATGGATAGTTATTTAAGATGAGTATTGATATTAAATTTTAGATACACTTTTACATTTTTTATATAAACATATCATCCCTCACAAAAGAAAATCAATTACATATCATCATTTGTCTAAAATTTAATATAAATATGATTAAAGTCACAAATTTTTTTTAGCGATTCATCAATTGTGGTTTCTTTCAAAAAAAAAAAAAAAATTCAATTGTGATTTCTTAACTAATGCTCTTAGAACACTCATTAAGTCCCTTTATAGTTTTGTAATTTTTTGTAGTGTTATCAATGGACTAAGTTAAGACAATAATACTATATAACTGGGGTCAAACAACATAAATATCTAATTTTAAGTTAAAAATACAATAAGCAAGTGGAGGCAAGTAGGGTCGGTTGACCCCATTGCCCCATGGTGAATCCGTGCCTGGTTGAATTGCACCTGCCAGTTTAAATTTAAAAGCTCTTGAATACGGCACACCAAGGTGGGAGCTTTGCCATTAATTTTGACGTTCCCTTTGATCATGTCAACCAAAGTTTTTGAATCACTTTCTACTTGAAGGTGATGAAATCCTTGTCTCCAAGCAAGCTGCATTCCCAAGAACATTCCCCACATTTCAGCAGTGAGAGCATCACAAGTGCCTATTTTGCGACAGTACCCTTTAAGCCATCTACCATCTGAATTCCTTAAGAGACCACCACAACCGGCTAGACCCAAAGTATCTTTGTAGGATCCGTCACAGTTAAGCTTAATCCACCCCTCTCCAGGCCTTGTCCAACCAACGAAAATGGTGTCACATTTACGAAGGTTCAAAGGATGGTTAGTGTAGTTGTCTGTATCTTCCACCATCTTGAGAATAGTGAAGGTAGGATTTGTCGGACGATGAAAATCATCTTCAAAAATAGCTTTGTTCCTCCACATCCATGTACCAGCACGCGACCATAAAAATTGATGTCCACTTCTTACTTTAAGTGTCAAACAGTTTATGATTAATATTCTTGAAGATCCAGTCTCTGCAATTAAAAGAAAAAAAGTTAGTGATTTGATTTGAAGGTACTAACATGTTCCATGTCTGGGTAGTAATGGGGCAATCCTGCAAAACATGAAGAATAGTTTCATCGTCCCTCTAACACCCAGGGCACACAAGAGATACTCCTACACCCCATTTGCTTTTCCGAAAGTTAGTGAGCAAACGCTCATGGGCTACCATCCACATAAAAGTTTGGATTCTATGAGGTCTTTTGAGCTCCACAAGGCCTTCCAATCACCCTTTATTGGTTGAACTCTACTACTCTGAGCAAGAGAGATTTGTGTAATTTTCCTTAAATATTAGGTGGAATGCTTAAGTAATTATGAATTCAAATTCGATGCAATTGAGAGATCTCGATCGGATTGTAAAAAAAATGAAGATTTAATAATCTTGATCAAATAGTTGTAGACTTCTTGAATATGTGAATGCAGAGGGAGCAGGTCCGATAATTTTCATGTGTCATAGCCACATCTTGCAACTTTTATTTTTGTGGAAGAAGTTTTTTTTAGTGGAGGGGATTTAAAACTCAGACCTTACATATATTATGCATTGTTATCTACCAATTAAGTTAAGTTTACGAGAACTTGAAAAATAAGTGTCTTGCAACTTAAAACAATCACAATAAAAAAAAAACATCATCGTGATCGATGTGTGTGTGTGTATATATATATATAATATGACATGTGTTTTCTTTAAACAAAAATATATGACATGTGTTTATTAACTTGCCACGTGTACGGAAACTATCAATAGTGGCATCAATTTTTATTTTATAGATAGAGATAGATAAAAAAAACTATTTAGATTATAAAGTATGATAGATGTCTTAATTTGTCAAAAAAAAAATAGTTAAACTAATAATAATTAGGCCATACATTGGAAGGATTTAGGGCAGGTCCTAATCATTTTAAGTCCTAGAAAAATCAATAAATTTGCACCTTTTTAATTATTTAAATGTCTTTTTTCTTGTATTTTATATTGTAAAAGATTCATTTATAATCAATGTTCTCTAAAAATATATTTTAATTTGAATTAATCAAAACGAATTAAATAAATATATTTATATAATACTAACTATTAATTAAGTAAAAATAATAATTTTAATGACCTTAAAAAACGATGTTATGAGTTCTCACCTCTCCTGCCCACATGACCACCCAAGAAGCATGCATTCAAGAGAATCCAAAATTAAGTTTGATAAGTGATGGATGCTTTGAGTCATCACTTTTGACCTATGCTACCTCGCCTCACCTCCTATCATTTTCAATGGGGAATCTTCCGTCTATTCATGCATTTTAACAAGCATGCATGGATTAGATGTCCAATTTGATATTTCTAACATAGAGTAAATATGTTGTATGTAATTTGCATTTAATGAAATGCATGCATGGAAAACATAGATTCAATGGGTGATAAAGTTGAGAATGACAAAAAGTGTACATAAATCTTGCACGAAATGCAGGTAACCAAAGAATCCAGCAGCATACTGCAGTCTGCAGTTGTAGAGAATCTAATTTTATAAATAAAAAAAAATATGACTATTTAAAATACTTTTTTTTTCAACATTAACTTTAACATTCACATTCTCTTACATTTTTTTTTTATATTCATCCAATTTTATGGGATGTCTCTAAAGGGACTTCTCATACACTTTTTGTAGTAACACATTTTTGGACTATTATATATTATATGATGCGTGATGTTCGGGTTTTCATTAGTAAATTGAATATGATTTAGGCAATTTCAACGGTACTCCAAACAAAATTGAGTGTTTCGGTACTCTCAAATGTTTGATCAATAAAAGAGTGATATTTCAATCAAATGATCCATGTCAGCTTTATTAGAGGTTGACTTAAGGGAAAGAGTATTGGTACGTCTGTGTATTCAATTTAACCCCCATAGATTGTACAAATTATTTATTCAGTAATTAATTAATATTTTTTAATTAAGACTAAACAAAATCAGTAACCGCCATCACTATTTTCTTTCCAACCTTCATCATATGAAATGCAAAATCAGCAACCGCCATCACAATTTCCTCTTCATCATCTGAACCTTTTTGGGAAACACAGAAGTTCATCTATGTACCAATTTAGTTTCTCATATCTTTGAACAAAACTTCGTTTAATTAATAGCATTAATTCTTTCTCACTATGGTACTATGTTCGTTCCTTCGTTTCTTTCTCTCCATTAGGGGTGTTCGTAGTGCGGTTTGGTTCGGTTTTGAGGGTAAAAATCATCTGAACCGCAAGATCAAAAGGCATGCAGTTTGGTTTGGTTTGGTTGACTTTAAAAATAAAAGCCGAACCAAACCAAACCAATGCGGTTTGGATTGAATCGGTTGGTGCGATTTTTTTGAGACGATACCATTTTTTGTTTCCAACATTAAAATCAAGTTAAAAAGCTTAAACGCAACATATTTTCAACAATGTTTTAAATTACACCAAATATTACCAACATAGACCAAGTTAAAAACATGGACAAAACGAAATCTTATATTGTAAGAAATGCAAAAGACTAAGATTTTATCATTCTCTAAAATTTCAAGTAGCACATAAATACGTTTTTTAAATTAAAAGTAAAGAAAGAATCTAACAAGAGAAAAAATATGTCATTTTATAAAAGTTTTTCTATAAGTATTGATCTAGATGAGATATGTTTAATTAACATTTTTCTTATGTTGCGGTTTGGTTTGGTTTGGTGCGGTTTGTAAAATGAAAACCGCAAACCAAACCAAACCATGCGGTTGAGTAAGAAAATGATCTGATTACATCTGAATCAAATACGATATTTTGCGGTTTCGATTTGGATTAGTTCGGCTTGCGATTTTTCTATTGGGTTGGTTCGGTTTTGAACACCCCTACTCTCCATTAATTTTGCTTGAAATGCTGGTACCGAAGGAGAATAAGAATTGCAATCAAGGAGAAAAAGCTGAATGGTGTTAATTAAATAATTATATCATAAAATAAAAGCCCCAAAGTGCAAAACTCACAAGTTTGGTAGTGCTAAATCGACAATCCAGTCAAACTTACTTGTTCCATGCTGTCAGAAAAGTATTGGTCATTTTAGTTTGAAGTATCGGTATATATATATTCGGGTGTACAGTAGAAGGCGCATGTAATTTATTATATCAAGATAAAACATGAATTGTCTAATCTTTATAAAATCGTGTATATATTGCTTGACTATGTGATGCTGAGTATCCAAATTCGAAGAAAAGGGGCATAATTAAGATAAAAGGAGACATGCAAAGCTTGTTAAATACTATTGGTTTGTCTCTCCTTTTTAATATACTTTTCATTATCTGTAGCTTACAGGTAGAAACTTTGATTAATCAATGAAATTCATAGCATGTGGTTCTTGAATTATTTCTAACGCATTTTGTGTGTTAGTTATTTGTCGGCACACTTATTGACATGGTGTCCGGCTGCACCATGGGGTGATCAGGTGTAAAAACATTCTTCCATTCCTCGCAAATCACAATTATAAATATCTTAACACCTAAATTTTTAGAACACTTTGTTGAATATCTTATTTTCTCTTTATCTATCTCTTTATATCACATTTATCATATTATTCTCTCATTCTTAAGGGGTGTCTACCAATTATTTATTTTCCATCCTTTTATTTTTAAAACTACTCTTCGTGTTGAAATTACAATTATGAAAACAATTGAAGCTTCAAAGGATGTGGGATTCGGTAGCTCAAGTAATTTGAACTAAGCGAAAAGGAGTTTGAGGTCTGGGTTCGAACATGGACAAAATAAATATCAGTGTAACAAGCGAACTATTAACATTTGTGATTAAAAACACAAATTGAAGCTTCAAGGTAATAGCTAGCTTTGAGTTAATATGCACTAAAATATGAAAGTGACACAACTAATTGGAGAAATGATATTTGTATAATAATTTTTTAATAATTTTTGGGACAACCTAGTCTCTCAGGCTCTTATTGTTGTTATTCTCAATCATTTTCTCTTTCTTTATTTCTTTTATCCAATAAAAAAAGATTGTCAAAAAAATTGTATAGAAATGTTTGTTCAAATATCATTCCCAATAAATAATGCTATGAATCTATGATCCATAAGATGAGGGTAAATTTAAGATGATTTTTTAAAAAAACATTTGGGGACTAAATATTTCGTCATACAAATGAACAAGTTAAATCTTATAAGACATTATAAACAAGGGAAATGTTAACAAGTGTTTTTAGATATTGTTTAAACAACTAAAAATAGTAACTTTTGTATATAAACACGTGTGATTACTACTTTTATATGTTAAAGAGCATAACCCCTTATTTTTAACTACTGCTGCTTTTTTTAGGGTCAAACAATTCGTCGTTCTATAAGCTATTTATATTTTTATAATCTCTGGAGATATTTTCTTATTTTTTGCCTAAAATTTGATTGAAATTTTAGTCCTTCATATTCGGTATATTTTTAATATTGTCAAAAATTGTAAAAAAAATGCTTTTTTTATAATGTTTTAAACTTGTTTGCAAAAAATAATTTAAAAATTTAGAAGTTTAATGATTATTAAATAAATTTGAACTTAGGAGAGATTAAAATTTCAAAAAAAAAATGTTGTAGGAATGCAAACATGACATTTTTAATTAGAACAAAAATTAAATTTGATAATGTTATAGAGATAAAAACTTATGTAACTAATAAAAAATACAAAATTAAATTTGAAAATGTTGTAGGGAACTCATGCATTGTCTGGATATCGACTGACATTTATATCTGTAATTATTGTGTATGACTCTTGGTTTCTTGGGGTGGTCTCTTTAGTACACCTTGTGCTAAGGAGGTTTCACTACGTTGTTAATATATTCCATTTTTATTTCTTAAAAAAAAAAAAAAAAATACTATAACCACACAAGTTAAAATGCCAAATGTAAAAAAATAAATAAAAGGATCTTAGGATATATGCTTTCTTTATCTTAACCGTTTGGTGCGCAGGATAAGAAGACA
>Ga0228710_1008181_pt1 | contig 15096 bp, 9 predicted proteins | sample MedpolnodulmetaG_FD_177995 | JGI IMG/M metagenome (GOLD analysis project Ga0228710, IMG submission 177995) | Root nodule microbial communities from Medicago polymorpha collected in Santa Monica, California, United States - pink nodules | ecosystem: Host-associated > Plants > Roots > Nodule...
GAAGCGCCAGGGCTGTCGGGCCAAACACACACCTTACATAAAGAAGCGCTGATAGAAATTGCTGATTTAACCTTTGCAATGGCCGAGTGCACAGGGACATTAGCACTATTAAATTTAAGCGCATTTCTGTTGATCCAGACGGTGTGAAAACATGAAGAACGGCTGCCAATAAAAGATTCTCAATCGGGGATAAAGAACAACAGTTAATCGGAGCAATAGGAGAAGAAAAATCTAGCTGAATCCGAAATTTATCCTCAATCCACAACCAAATAGCTCTCGCAAAAGGGAAATCAAAGAAAAGGTGAGCCGTGCGTTCAAAATAATTAAGGCAACGAACGCAAACAGAGACCAGAATACAGCTACAACAACGAAGCTGACCATCAGACTCATTAAAAAAAATTAGATCCAACTCATTAATCTCTAAATCTTTCTTAATAGAGTCATGCATAAGATTAAACATCAGGAGCATATATAAGGATCAATCAACCTAAGTCTGAACTTGACATGCTATACTAATTATTCAATATTTACAGTTACATATTTTAATAATTTCTATTTTCTAACCATGTAAATTAGATGTATCTACTGTGCCATCTAGCTTCGTGCTCCAAAACTGCAGAGCATCATCCATTTTTTGTTTCACTGATAGACGCTTTCTAGCACATTTGGATAAAACATTCCACCAGCAGGAAATACAGTCTCACCACCTTCTCAACGTCGGACCTTCATCGGGACCAAAAACCGGGAGTTGTCGAATTTGTATAAAACTCCGTCACAAGCATAATGCAAAACCATTATATAATAAGGATGGAATCGTAATGAGGTTCAATTTTATGTCCGACTCGATAGTGAATAACCTGAAGTTCCTCTCCGTTCTCTATATATTTCAAAGTTAAACAACACTAAATGAGGAAAAAAAATCAAGAAACAGTTTTATTGGATTCAAAGTGCTATTTGAAGAAAATTGTATGTTGTATGCCGTCTTACCCTATTTTTTATACAAGTCTGTTTTCAAAACTTGAACCAGTGACATTACAGTCACATGACAACAACTTTATTGTTGCGCTAAGGCTCCCCTTATAGGGAGAAAAAAATACTATCTACAATTATTGGAACCATTACAAAAAAAAAACACAAGGATTAGCAAATATGCTTTCTACAATTATCGGCATCATGTGATCTTGCCAAGAAAGGTTTGACAAGATTCATCAAATGCTCACATTCTTATTTTGACTGTTCCAAATGATAGGCATAATAGACATTTTAATACAATATAAATTCCAACAGATTACTACCATAAGAATTCAAAGAATTAAAGTCAACTAAGACCTCTTTAATTTAAAAAATAAATAAATAAATAAATAAACCGAAAACTAGATCTCCACTCAAACTCTGGAGTTTTTCAGAAAGTTCAAGCTTACGGCAATCTAAATATTCCATGGATGAATACCTAGATTTTCTTTTATCATTAACAACCCAGAATACCTAGATTTTCTTTTAACATTGCAAGTGCAATTCTATATTTCTCCTTGACAAAGATGCCATCTAATATATGCCGCCCATTATTGAATACTTGAAACACTTAATCATCCATACAAACATTTATTATTTAACTGATCTGAGAAAGAACTGGACGTATGATGCATTGTCATTATAGTCTCTTAATGTATCAAAATTACAAATACATCTTCAAGTGTCTTTTCACTTGGTCAGTTTGGTCCTCAAATGTATTATTTGATACTCTATTAAGTCCAATAAAATTACAAATTCATTTTTTGTAATTTTGATAGGCTTTGATAGGGAGTTCGGAGAGGAGGGGATGGAATGACTTTGGAGGTTTGGAAATATAGGAGAAAATGGTAAAATATTTCACATTTTTAAAAGAGTAATTTTTAAAAAAATGATAAATTAATGCTTATTATTAATATATTTTTAATTTTAAGAATATTATAACTACATAGATTAAATTTGAAGAATTCATGTAAACTCTCCAAACCCCTCCCCCAAAAAAAAACCATCCTCCAATACAATTTTTAAGTTGGCCCAAATGAAGATGATTTTGTATTATGAAGAAAAATAAACCTCCAAAGTCTTCCCCGCTCAATATCATCTATTTTTTTAACTTGCTACTTCATTTTTTTCCAAACCTCTCCTTTCCCTTCACATTCAAATTCACAAACAAAGTGTTAGAGACTTTAATGTTAGCGCCTCATACATTCAGGGGCCAAAATTGTTGTTTACCCAAAGAAAATATTCCCAATCTCAATGGTTCAAAAACTAAATTCACAAATTAGGAACATGTATTTTGATACATGCTAGATTAGTCTTTTAATTAATGAATTAATCAATTATGTATTGACATAATCAACTATTATTTATTTTTTAAATAAAATATGATCAGTTGTTATTAAACATTAATCATTGATGAATATATTTGATTTTCATTTGAGTTGGGTCATTCAATTAAGCTCAAGAGGATAGGTTTTGCCCTAGCTGTTTGAGCTAATATTAATTGCCCCATTAAACGGTACGTAAACGGCAATGAGGACAGTCATCCTTTGATATTAAATTTCTCTTCAACTATCTTATGTATTCTGATATTAATTCATTTAGGTTCGAAATTGTTGTCCTCTTATCCTTTAATATTAATTTTCTCTTCCACTATCTTATGTATTCTGAAACCAACCAGAAAATTGTGATAGATGGATGCTCTTGGCTCCGATGAAAGATTTTCAATCCAGTGATCCTCCTTTCCGCCAAGCTTAAACGAATTCCGGAGGCAACAATCACAAAAAATGAAAGATTAAACACATTTAAAATCACAATCAAACATAATACCACTCACTCTATGAAATTTTCATCCTTACTATTAGTTATTTTTAAACCTGTCTCTATCTCCACCTCGTTATTCTTCTCTTTAAAATTGTCTTTAGAATAGAGAAAGAGGAACATGAAATAGTAATAAAAGAGAGAACGATTCAATTTATGTCAAAATAGCAAGAAAAATCACGTGATGGTCATGATACTGATACAACACAAGTGATGGTGAGGTAAAATTCAAGTAGGGGGTTAATGAAAAAGGAAAAGTAAATAAAAATGCAATATAATATAGGTCAGAACCAAACTTAATTTTGATTTTAAAACTAGAGTCAATAAGTTAATCATCTTCCCGATCATGTTGTTGTCTCGCTGATATTGGAATGTCAACAATATGTAACCTAGAGACCATAAACTCTTGAATAGAAACTAAATTAGGTTAACAAGAAAAAAGTTCTGTGCTAGGGTTTCGTTCTGTTCCTTTCTCATGGATTTCACTTTCACTTCTGTACGGCAACCGCCGCTGGCACCTCAACAGCCACCTGAACCTCCAGATGGCCACCATGGCAGCAATTTCACAAAGGAAAGCAACATGAAGGTGTCCTTTCGTGATAAAGTACTGGGTAATCAGACTTTTGTGGCAAGAGAAAGGGTCGATCTCATTGCAAACGATATGGCAAAGGTTGAATTGGTACAAGGGAATCGGTTGATGCCTATGCTCCATGTCCATCAAACTATCATGGAAGATTTGATTGTACCATGGAAGGATGCACTCGTTGTCAAACTTCTTGGAAAAAATCTTGGATACAACATCATGAAGACCAAACTAGAGTATGTGTGGAAACTCGTAGGAGGGATCGAGTTAATGGATATCGGAAATGCTTTCTATATGGTCAAGTTTGATGGTGAAGATGATAAGAACAAAGTTATAAATGAAGGTCCATGGATGATATACGATCAATATCTAGCCGTTCGTCAATGGTCACCAACTTTCAATGCATCCACCGCAAAAATCGACAAAACCATGGTATGGATAAGAATACCGAGTCTAAATCTTGCTTTTTATGATGAGAGTGTTCTATGGGCAGTGGCCTCAATGGTGGGAAATCCTGTCAAAGTTGATCTACACACTTTGAAGGTTGCTCGTGGAAGATTTGCTCGTATGTGCGCTGAAGTGGACATCACAAAACCGGTTGTTGGACGCGTGGGGATAAACGGAGAATGGTACCAAGTGCAATACGAGGGACTGCACATAATTTGTACACAATGCGGTTGTTACGGACATTTGTTGAAGGATTGTACCCCTCCAAAGATGAAGACAAACGCAGAAGAGGAGGTGAACAATGATGGTGCTGCAAATGGCAAGGCTGAACCGGGCCCAAAACCAGTTGAACCGGGAAGTAAACCAGTTGAACCGAGTATTAAATCAAATGAATCTGTCATGAATGCTCAGGAGCCGTTACAAATTATTTCTGTTACTGAAGGAGCACTTAATGCGACGGATTCTAAATTAATTGCAGATGATATTTGTTCTCCTAATTCTCTGCATGGTAATTGGATTACCGTTGAAAAAAAGAAGAGAAACAATAAGTCCTCTAATCGTGGAGTTAATGGCCTATTTAAAGGGGGACAACTGCAACCACAACATGCCAAATTTGGATTTCTAAATAAGGCAGGTTATATTAACATGCAAAAGGAGATTCAAGATGAGGAAATTGACCCTCAAATTACGCACAACCAAAGAGCAGAGGTCCGACTGAAGAAAAAGAGACTCAACCAAGATACAAACTATATGGCTAAAACAAGTCTAAACAAGTCTACTAGTGATCCAGTAAACAATGGAGTCTATGATGGGGGCTACAATTCCAAGAGGAGCCTAGACCATCCAAACAAAGTGCATGGGAAAAGCAACAACGTGGAGCAACTCACCAAACAACAAGCACACATAACCTTGAATAAAAGCATGAAGCAAGCTAATGAAGAGTGCAAGTTGGGTCCGAGCAACTCTGTTGAGAAGCCTAGTAACATTGTTCAAATTGAAGGAGAGGTGGATGACATGTTAACGGGAGATGAATGTGTTCATGAAAGCCCAAAAGTGAACACGTGCTTTAGCCAAGGAGAAGGGCATGATATTTCAAAATCTTAATTTAAATTAATGTCTTTCCATCTAACAATTTTTTGTTTTTGTTATATCATTATTTTTTTAATGAAAGTTATAACTTGGAATTGTAGGGGTGCTCAAGGAAAAAATTTCCGAAGAGCACTTGCTGATTTTTGCAGGAATAATAAAGTGGATTTGGTTGCTTTGCAAGAGACTCGGTGTAGTGGCAACATCGCCCGGAACACCATCAAAAAATTGGGTTTTAAATATTTTCTTTTGGCTGAAGCTAGGGGGTTCTCTGGCGGTATTTGGCTTATGTGGAATAGAATGGATATTAAAGTTCAACTTATCAAAACTAATTTTCATTTTCTTCATGTTCAGGTCACTGAGAGGGACTTAGAGCCTTGGCTGCTTACAGTGGTCTATGCTAGTCCCCGAGAGATTGAGAGAAGTGATACTTGGTGTCAAATTTGTCATTTAGCAACAACTATTAATGATCCTTGGCTTGTGTTGGGGGGACTTTAATGAGATTGCTAGTCCAGATGAGAAAAAAGGAGGAGTGCAAGCAGATATCAGAAAATGCATAAACTTCAAAAATTGGATCAACGAGTGCAGCTTAATAGAGGTCACTACTGCAGGAACAAAATTTACTTGGAGAGGGCCTCATTGGAATGGGAGAGATAGAGTCTTCAAAAAACTGGATCGAGTATTGTGTAATGTATCCTGGAGACTAAAGTACCCTGAGGGTTTTGCTAAGGTTCTTCCTCGTGTGCAATCTGACACCATCCCATCATTATATTGCCAGAGGGAGACCCAAATGTAGGTAGAGACCGTCCATTCAGATTCGAAGCTGCTTGGACTACTGATGAGAATTTTTCACGGGTTTCTTCATGACAATTGGGACAAAGGTAGAGATTTGGGTTATCTCTTAAACAATCTCACAACCAAACTGAAAGAGTGGAACAAGGAGGTTTTTGGAAATATTTTTAAAAGAAAGAATGAGCTTTTAACCAGACTAAATGGAATTCAGAAAAGCCCGAATTATGGCTACATCAATTTTCTGGAATCTTTGGAAAAGGATTTGCAAGATCAACTCGATACTACTTTGTATCAAGAAGAGTGTCTGTGGTACCAAAAATCTAGAGGTAAATGGATAACTGATGGTGATCGAAACACAAAATACTATCATTCTAAAACTATTGTTAGAAGACGTCGCAACAAAATTGTTACCTTAAGGAGCGAGACAGGAGGATGGATTGAGGACCAAGAGGATCTTAGTAATATGGTTAGGAATTTCTTTCTCAATTTATATAAGGAAGAGAATTTCATTAGTGATCCTGTAATTTCATGGGCAACCTATCCTCAAATTTTAGAAGCCAATCATAATAAGTTAAGTGGCCAGGTAAATTTTTCTGAGTGTAAAAGGGCCCTTTTTGAGATGGGTCCCCATAAGGCTCCAAGAGAAGATGGCTACCCTGCTTTATTCTTTCAACAAAATTGGGATACAGTAGCGGATTCTGTTTACCATTTTGTGAATCAGGTGTGGTCTAACCCTTCGTTTATCTCTTTCATTAATAATACTTTGATTGTTTTAATTCCTAAAATTGATAAGCCTGAGTTTACTTCTCAATTCCGTCCTATTGCTTTGTGTAATGTTATCTATAAAATTATTACTAAGGTGATTGTTAATAGAATTAAGCCTTTTTTGAATGAAATAATTTCCCCTTACCAATCTAGTTTTATTCCGGGTCGTACCATTCATCATAATATTGTTGTAGCTCAGGAGATGGTGCACTCTATGGCTAGAATGAAAGGTAACAAAATGTTTATGTCCATTAAGATTGATCTTGAAAAAGCTTATGACCGTCTTAATTGGAATTTTGTTGAAAACTGCCTTGTTGAGTGCAAGTTTCCTCCTAATCTTATTAATATTATTCATCATTGCATCACTTCACCTTCTTTTAAGATTTTATGGAATGGTAATAAAACTGAGGAGTTCTCTCCTTCAAAAGGCATTCGACAAGGGGACCCTTTGTCTCCTTACCTTTTTGTCATTTGTATGGAGACTATCTCATATAATTGCTGATCAGGTGGAAGCTAATTACTAGAAACCTATGCGTGCAGGTAGATCGGGACCTCTAATTTCTCATCTTCTCCTTGCTGATGATCTTCTTCTTTTTGTAGAGGCTTTTATTGAGCAAGCACATTGTATTATGCATTGTTTGAATCTATTTTGTGAAGCTTCAAGTCAAAAGATTAACAACTAAAAGACTCAAATTTTCTTCTCCAAGAATGTTAATCAGCAACTTAGGGATGATATCTTACATCACACAGGATACACTCCAGTTATTAGCTTGGGAAAATATTTGGGGGCCAATATTGATCTTGGGAGGACCACAAGAGGAAAATTCAATTATATTATTGAGAAAATCCAAAGCAGACTAAGCGGCTGGAAACATCAGTGTCTTAGCTTGGCTGGAAGACTTACTCTATCTAAGTATGTTCTTAGCTCTATCCCTTACTATCACATGCAATATGCCAAACTCCCAAAGACTTTGTGTGATGAGATAGAGAAAATCCAAAGAGGCTTTTTATGGGGAGATACAAATCAAATTCGAAAACCTCATTTAATTAATTGGGAAGTTTGTTGCTTGCCTAAAGGTGATGGGGGTCTTGGTATTAGGAACCAAAAAAAAATGAATGAAGCTTTCCTTATGAAAATGTTGTGGAACATGATCAATAAACCTGATAATCTTTAGTGCAAGGTCCTTTATAGTAAGTATGGTAAATAAAGATCTTCGAGTTGATATTACTTCTCAGCCTTATGACTCCCTTTTATGGAAAGTCTTAGCAGGTATTTGGGACCAATTCCAAAGACATACGGTTTGGCAGTTGGGAGATGGTCAAAAAATAAACTTTTGGCTTGATAATTGGATGCCTGATGGTCGTTCTCTAATGAATATATGTACTCAGCAAACCATTGAGACGACGCTTACTTTGAAGGACACTTTAACAGAGACAGGCGAATGGGACTTAAATTTTCTCACCACTAATCTTCCCCACATTACTGTCAATTAGCTGGTGGCTATCCCAGCTCCTAAAGAAACAGATGGGTCGGACTCCATTGGTTGGACTAGAACAAATACCCGTCATTTTACTATCCAAAGTGCTTATAACCTACAATGAGAGAGATACCGTTCTATTGAATGGAATTGGAAGAGTTTGTGGAGTTGGAAAGGACCTCACATAATTCAAACTTTCATGTGGATTGGTGCTCATGAGCGCCTTTTAACGAATTATCGCAGAAGTAGATGGGGAAGTGGAATATCCCCTTTGTGTCCAACCTGTGGAAATGAAGATGAAACAGTCATCCATGCTCTGAGATATTGTGTGCAATCAACCCGAGTTTGGCTTAGGTTCGTATCTTCTAATCACATGACTAATTTCTTTTCTTTGAATTGCAGGGATTGGATCTTTGACAATCTTAACAAGAAGAAGATGGTATCACACAAGATTGAGTGGCAAACTATATTTATGGTAACATGTTGGCACTTGTGGATGTGGAGGAATAAGAGCATTTTTGAAGAGGAGTTCCATCGCCCTTTCAATCCAATTGATGTGATTCTCAAGATGGCTACAGAGATTGATAACTGCAAACAAACACAAATATTTGGATAGCCTCAACACACTGACACTATTTTCATTGGTTGGAAGACACCCCGGGAGGGTTGGGTTAAACTCAACTGTGATGGCGTGCATAAAAGCTCAAGTGGTCTTTCGGGATGTCGCGGACTTCTTCGTGATAGCATGGGAAATTGTTTGAATAGTTATGCTCGTAAGATAGGATCATGTGACGCACTACATGCAGAGATGTGGGGCATGTATATTGGTATGGATATGGCTCGAAGACAGGGGATCACACACCTTCAAGTGGAGAGTGACTCCAAAGTTTTGGTCAATATGGTAACTAGGAAATGTAACATCAACGGGAATGTTCCTACCTTGATTCGGCGCATTCGTGATCTAAAAAACATGAGTTGGCAAGTTCAAATCAACCATATATGGCGTGAAAGAAACAGATCGGCAGATTGGCTAGCAAATTTTAGTCTATCTTTAGACTCCTTTGATTTACATGTTATTGAGACTCCTCCTAGAGAGCTTCGATGTCTCCTTTTTGATGAGATTTCTGGCGCTTCCATGCCTCGAAATGTTCGTCTAATCGCTTGGTTTTTTTTTTCTCTTCGACTCAGCCCTATTCTTGTACCAAAAAGAAACTAAATTAGGTTGAGTATTGATATTTCTATTTTAACTCATCATGAATCTTTACTTTACATTAAAGGCACGACCCACAACATATTAAAAACTCATAAGCCTACTTTAACCAAACCTTCACTTTAATTGAGTTTGACTTAAATGACATATCAAAGTACATAATTGTTCACAACAAAATGCTTAATGGTACTGATAAGATTGAAACAAAATTTCCCAAACAAACAAAAGGTTGATGATAGGCTTTTAAAAAAGGCTTAATTGCATGTTTGATCCCTTATGTTTTAAAAGTTTCATGTTGGTCCCTTACGTTTTAAAAGTTTCAAGTTGGTCTAAAACGTTACTCACGTTGGAATAAGTTAATCCCTTCCATCACTTAACGTTTAAAGATTTGGGTTGACAATATGGGTGATAGATCCTTAACTTATTTAGAAAATAAGTTTAAAACATTTTTTTAATTTTTTGGGTTTTATTAAACTCAAAATCATATCGCGAAAGGAACTAACTTATTCCAACGTGAGCAACGTTTTGGACCAACTTGAAACTTTTATAACGTAAGGGACTAACTTGAAACTTTTAAAACATAAGGGACCAACTTGAAAACTAAAATAAACATAAGGGATCAAACATATTTCTATTTTAACTCATCATGAATCTTTACTTTACATTAAAGGCACGACCCACAACATATTAAAAACTCATAAGCCTACTTTAACCAAACTTTCACTTTAATTGAGTTTGACTTAAATGACATATCAAAGTACATAATTGTTCACAACAAAATACATAATGGTACTGATAAGATTGACACAAAATTTTCCAAACAAACAAAAGGTTGATGATAGGCTTTTAAAAAATGTACTAAAAATGCATCGAAGTAATAAAATAAATTCGTCTCCACATGAAATTTCAATCTCAACTCAGAAACTTAATTATAATAAGGATTTAACAAATGGGGGTATGCAGAGCATATATTTGATCAGAACTTTTGAATCAATTAATTCTCATTGTTTGGTAAGTTGCACCTAGTCTCTACAATTATTCTCCTAATTTCACAAAAAAGTAACGAAATTGTTCTGATCAATCCCTTGAATCAGAACCCTCTTCTAAAGCTACAACACTCTAATCCCTTAGGTGTGTCCGTAACCATTGACGGTTTGATAAGAACGTTAATTTAAATGTCAAAACCAAACAATCGTGTATCCCTAGATTGACTCGTTAGGTTAACCAGAAATATTAGATCAAATTCAATAGATAGTGTCAGTAGTCAATTGACATTTGAAATCATTTTACATGTGACAATATAAAAAAGGCATTAAGAGCAAATAATTCTAAATAAAACTAGGATTATAATTGCATTGAAAAAAGTTTATACAATCACATAGTTCAAACAGCTGAAATTGATGATGACTGAGAATCATTCAAGGCATACATTGAAGGATCATCCGATGAGTCAGAATCTTAAGAAGGGTGTTTATATGAAGATTGGACAGATGCCGAAGAGGAAGAGAAGGAAGAAGAAGACAAGGAGCATGAATGTTTGATCCAAATATATATTCCACTCTTACTACAATAATTCTTTCTATATGTGTGTTCCATGCAGATTGTTCTTTTTGCTCGAAATTGCGGTCGTTCTTTACAGACTATCGTTTGTATTATCATACTCACGAGACACTTTTTTTGGTACATTGAGCCTTTCAAAGCCACCTTTTATTATTATTGCTATATCCTTTGGGAAATCACTTTGAGCCTACATGCAAATTTTCTTTCTTTGTTACTTATATTACTTAAATTATGTCACTAGTTTTGAACCTTATAATGATACATCTGTTTGATTTCTTTTGGAGTTAGATAGATTAGTTAAATACTTATCATGGTTTGAAGTTAAGTTTGAGGTTGCTCTTTGAAATTGGCAACATCTTAAGTTTGAGGTGAGGGTACCAATAGAACTTGGTTATCAAAAGAAGAAGAAAAATTGAAAAAGAAAATGTAGATAAAACATCAAAATGATGGTCTACAAAAAATAAATAGCCAACAAAAGTTTGGTCTCTTCAAAAAATAAAAATATTAATAATGGAATAACATATGATGTTTTTAGCTATGTTTTTAATGTATTTCCTTGTATTTGAAGGTAAATTAGAAGTCAATTAGAGTTGTCAATGATTTGAGGAACTCTTTTTTATTGTTTTCATTCGAGTCGTAGTAATTCAATTTTAGCCTAAATCATGCAATTTCATAGGTATTTTGAGTGTCTTCTAGTGAAAAATCATGTATTACTTAAAAATGATAATTCTAGAGAAAAAATTATATGATAATATTCAACATTAGTTGTTTTATATAATATTTAATAAATTTCCAAAAAAAATATTAAATATGTAATTAATTAAGTTACCAAGTTTCAGTGTTGACACTATTGTGTAAATAAATAGTGAATATAATTGATGTAATTATTTTTCTTATCTAGTATAAATTTTGGAAGCAATAATTGACTGATAAAACTTGACAGTTTTGTCATAGTATTATTTAAATTGTTTAATGTTATTATAAAAAGAATTATTGTTGACTGCAATATTAGTATAAATTCATTTAATGTTTTTTTTTTGGAAAGTTATTTAATGTTAGTTTGAAGAGAAAAAAATTATTGTTAACTACACTATGTAAATATATACTATTCAATACAATTGTTGACTATACACTCCCCTTTCTTCCTCTCTCCCTTCTTTCTTTCTCAAACCCTAGCCGTCACCTTTTTCTTCTTCTTTTTTTTCAGATGGGTGATTTTGGGTCAATTTTGACCCAAAAATCACCCTTCCGAATCGTTTTTCCTTCTATCCTAATTGAATAAGTGATTTCACATACTTTCTGTTTTCTTTCGTTTGTTTTTGTGATTTCGTCATCTATGAACGACTCTGTTTGTTTTGATTTCTCATCTTTGTGCGGTGTGTTTTTGATTTCCCGTCTTAGTGTTGTGTTTATTTGATTCAGGTTGAAAGATTAGCTTTGAGCAAGTGCAAATCCGATCAATGACAATGACTTTGGCGTCGTCAACATTGCAGATCTGGAGACATGGGTATTCCGGAGACATGAATATAGTCATATTAGTCATATTTGTAGGCATAGGTACTTTGTCGTTTTATGCTATTAACATGGATGTTGTGAGTTTGTTCACAGATTCATCCTTTTTGTTTTTAGCGAATTTGGATTTGTATTGTATCGACGTACTCTGTCAATTTGAGTGAATGAATATCGTTTATTTTTGTCAAAAAAAATACAATTGTTGACTATTGTATAGGGCAATAGAATGATATTATTTAATTTATTTTTATATAATATTATTATAGAAATTTAATATCTTATTTAAGTGCTCAAAATAAATATTTATAAATAGCACCACTTTTTGATAAAGCATATCATGCCATAAGCTTTTCAAATGCAACAAAAATACGTAAGTCCATAAGACCTGTGTTGCAATGGCAATGGGTCATGATAATTAAAAAAGTTCATAAGTTTCGTCATTGAAGTTTTATTTTGATCAGATGCAACTGAGGAGTGATATTGCAAAGAAAGAGTCAACCACAAAGATATTAATGTGTGGTCGAAGAAAACCCATGATATTGGAAATCATGAAAGCATGATATTGGAAATCTCTATAACTCTATAAAAAAAACCACTTCTTTCTCCATTCTTCAGTAACTTCTCCTCTTCCTCTCAATCTTTAACTTTTTCCAAAGAAAAAACATTCAACTTTTCGCTAGTTTGAATCATGGAGAAACTGAAACATGATGAACTCATCCTCGTTGCGCAAAAGGTTGTTGTGCATGGAACTCAACACCTTATGAGTTTCATGCAAACTTCCAAGTATCACCAGGAAATTGCTAAGACGGTATCGTTCTTAGGGCTTTGCGTCCGGATCAACTGAGTTTATTTGCTGATGCAGATATAACTCCAGAACAACAAAACTTCCTCAACATGGTTATCAACATCGGGCATGCAGATTATTGTGTACTCAATGGAGTCCATATGATGCTTCAGAGTGATCCTGATGTTTCAGGCATTCGTCGCATTCTGGATATTGCATTTGTTGCTCGTTTTGAGTCTACAGATTATTTCTTGATGATGTTGGATGTTTTGGCTACAAGCAGTTTTGTAGTTGAAAGAGCCGTTTCTACCTTCACAAGATTTTTTAGAGCTCAAAAGCTTCAACAACTTTGACTACGCTTGAGTGGGTGGAATACCCCTTATTTATTTCGCTTTTACCGGTGAAGCAGGGAGATGCCCATAGGCTTAGTTCTGAGGACCCTTTGCACGTCGAAGGATACTTGCAAGGGAGATGGAAGATTGCCTGGTTTTCATTGGTCTCCTCCTGGGGATGATTATGAATACTCTCAAACGGAGGTCTGCATCCTTTGTCGTTTCGACTCCGAAATTCGAGGATTCAGAAGGATGTTTTACTTAGGTCCGATCTTTGATTGTCTTTAAGTTAGTTTTGGGCTATTTAGTCTTTTTGTAATACTTTGTTGAACCTCTTTTTAATGGTTTCTATAACTTCCCATTTAAATTCGGCAATTTGTATTTTTCCCGTTAGATGGCTTTTAATTTCTTAATGCCATAATTTATATTTCCGAATTAATCCTGCGCTATTTTACTTTCTTGCAAAAATGGTCTATATTTTTTCAAATATTTCCCATTTATACGCATGATTCGATTATCAGCCACCAACTCTTCGACTTCATAAGCATTATTCGATAATACCTTTAAAAATTTCCATGGTCCTTCCCAACTAGGTGACAATTTGCCTAAGGTTTTGTTTTTCTTATCCATAGGTAGGATAACTTTCCAAACCAAATCATTCACAGCAAATGCTTTCGACTCAACTTTTATGTTGTAAGACTTGGCTATTCTTTCCTTTTGCCTCGTAAGGATGTCCAATGCTTTCAACCTTTCTTCGTCTAAATCGACCAATTCATCCAAAACCATATTTCAATAATGATCAGTAGGGATTTCCCATTGCCTTTGGATTCTGGTCGATTGGAGACAAATTTATGCAGGTAACACATCTTCATGTCCCAACGTAAGTCTAAAAGGAGTAGTATTGCTCGATTCTCTAAGAGAATTTCGACAAGCCCATGAAGCTTGATCAACGATTTTGTGCCAATTCTTTGGTTTATCAATTATGTGTTTTTTTATCAAGGTGATAATAACCTTGTTGGCTGCTTCGACTTGACCATTTGCTTGTGCATAATATGGTGTCAAAGTTAATAGTTTAAATCATGTTTGATTCACAAATTGTACCATCTTTCGACCTATGAACACTGACCCTTGATCAGTTGTAATAGTTTCTGGAATTCCAAACCTACATAAAATATGATTTGAATAAAACTAATAACCACTTCCTGATTAACATCTGGTAAGGGAATGGTTTCCACCCATTTTGTGAAATAATCAATGGCTACCAATATTTATTAATGGCCTCTTCAAGAATTAGCTTTGACCATGGTTTCACAATCAAATGCAATTCACTTGTAGGGACATGTTGAATTCCTGTATGAAGCTGACATTCTTGACAACCTTTAGCAAAGTCTATGCAATCTTTTAACATAGTGGGCCAGTACATACCTTGTCGAAACAAAAGTCATTTCATTTTATGAACTGCTTGGTGGAAACTGCTAAATATGCCTCAGTTTCATTGAGACATTTAAGCAACACCCCTTCTGAAGTCTTTTTGAATAATTCATTCCCAACAATTACATAGCTTAATGCTCTATACTTAGTTTTTCGACTGTATTCCCTGTAGGATTCTGCAGATATTCAACATTTGGTTTTCACCAATCGTTATCTGATAAATTGTCAATGGCAAAAATTTCGCATAAATTTCACCATTTTTGTACTTGTTCGATTCTCTTCCCCCC
>Ga0228710_1008183_pt1 | contig 15094 bp, 12 predicted proteins | sample MedpolnodulmetaG_FD_177995 | JGI IMG/M metagenome (GOLD analysis project Ga0228710, IMG submission 177995) | Root nodule microbial communities from Medicago polymorpha collected in Santa Monica, California, United States - pink nodules | ecosystem: Host-associated > Plants > Roots > Nodule...
TGTATCCATTTTTAATGGTCTTAAGCAGCACCTGAAAATCTGTTTCCACATATAGGAAAGTGGCAACGATGTTCAAATATAACAATGGAAACTTTTAATATAACGAACAAGGGAGTCTCTTATAAGATCTCAACAAGAGGAAGAAGTATCATGAGAAGTGTGAGACTCATCCACATTAATTTTAAAATATCGTCTTTCTATTGGTTTGGTTGATTAATGTTATTGCATAAACAACATCCACAGTCTTTAACCAAAGATTCAATCTTGTTCATCATTGTTGAACTATTACTTATTTAGAAATCATTTGATCATATGTTTTTTATTGTAAAATTAATTAAAATTAGTCAAATTAGTCCTTGTAATCTTCTACTTGTAAGCAAATTGGTTATGTTTTCGTGAGTTTAACTCAGTTGGTATAGACAATGCATAATATATGCAAGGTCTAGGTTCAAACCCCGACCACCATAAAAAATAAATCTAAAATTGAACCAATGAAAAGAAAACTCTCAAATATTTTCAAGCAAAGTAACTTTTATAGTGTGTCATGCACACGAGGATGTCACATGCATTTAATATTCAGCCACTCTCTAATAGAAAAATTTGACAGACTAGAATGTTTGATACATTATTGATTGAAAAACTTTTTTGTGTATTCAAAAAATTCATGGAACAAAAGTGATCAATGCTTACCATTTTAAATAGAGCAATGTTATATCTCTAGAAAAATAACATCAAGAATTCTTCAAGAATAAAGAGCAGCTAATCACAATGCACTGTTTGCCACAATTCAAGGAGATGTGGCTGAAAAATAGGAAGTGAATAAATAAATCATGCAATTAAAACTTGCCAACTGTGTCTTGAAAAATTCTTGATGCTATTTTTCCAAAGAAATAGCATTTTCCTTTTAGATATCAATTTAGTCTTCTTTTTTTTCTTTAGACGAAATGGTAAACACCATTAAAAGATACACACACAACTTGAGTCCTAAATTCAAACCCATATAAAAATGTTCGTTCAACTTAACAATTTTATCATTACCAATTGAGTTAACCTTTACGAGCATCAATTTAGTCATTTATTCCATCAGAAAATATGAATAAATAACACCCACATTATCATGAAGAGATCACAAGACATTGTCAACAAAAACAAAAGAGCATAAACCTCCAACAATATCACATCATTATCATTATCAACACTTATGGTAAATGCATTGGCAAAAAATAACCAAAAGCAGGTTGCAAAAACAAATCCAGCCGTCAAAAACCCAGACACAAACCTCGGCAATTGCCACCTGGCAGTAAAACACCTCTTCAATGCAATCTCCACCGTCAAACACACTCCATTATGTTGTCTGAGTTTATACAGGGTAGGCTTGATGTTAGGGCTTTTGAGGAATATGCTGCTTTAGGTGTGTTTGTTAAAAATCTCAGTTCCAAGTTCTGAAACTTTTTGTTGCAATTCACTCTTGTTTTTCTGAAACTTTTTGACTCGAAATGTTCCATCAGACTATCACAATCACTCTTGTTAGAGAAAAATATAATCACAATTTGTTATCAATTTTCTTGTATTTTCTGTGTTTAATTGAAAATATTTATCTTTTTTTTTTTAAAGAAAGAAAATATTTATCTATTAATACTCTTAGTTTAATACTTATTTATCTGTTAATTAACTGGTTAAACTGTAGGTCTAAAACATGATTCAAAGTTCCAATTGGTTTCATCTTTACTCCGTTAATAAAACATTGTTTTTTCTTCTCAAAATTCTAAAATCTATTTCTGTCTTTTCCATGAAGCGAAAGAATTGTATATATTTTAGGAGTTTTTTTAATACATGGACGAAATCAATTTGATTTTAATCCCTAGTTGACTTATGAATATCTTTTTATTAACAATAGGAGAGACATTTGAGGCGTTAACCCAAAATCATGGATGTTGAATAACTGATGTTTTTAAATTATATAGCATGCTTTGCATTTTAAGAGTATCAAATGTTGTCCTTTTCACTAAATGATGCTCAGTCTGAAATATAATATCCAATTATGTTCCATATACTCAATGGACTCGGTTCTTGGATATACAGAGATCTTTTATTAAATAATCAATCGTTGTGTGTATGGTAAAGTATCTATTAAATATTTGGCCTATGTTTTGGCATTTGACTATATTACAGTAATTAAATTAAAACACCTACATAGTTGTAGTTGAATCAAATTGGATCCAAATGCCAATTAATTTCTAAGTTTGTGCAGTCAAGTGAGGTTTTCACTCTATTTAAAGCTGCTTGCCTGTGTTGCAGCAGTGGACGTGACAGATCTTCGCTTTCGCTTTGCTTGGAGGGATCGTCATTTTCTTTTTTGCGTGGAACTCTCCTTGACAAAGCTTTCCATTTTGATTCAAATACACAAGCTACAACAGCAGAAGGAAAACAAAACAATGAAATCCAAATCCTTAAAAGGAACAAATATAAAAAAGATGTGATATTTAAACACAGGAAGAAAATAATATCCTATTCAGTTCAGTAAAGATAGCTATAGCTGGATTATAATATTAGTATGACTTCAAGTTACTGCAAAACATGAGGAGAGAAAGAGATGGATTAGAGCCCATTTACAATGTCACAATTGCACATAAAAGACTTCCAAAATTACCAAACACTAGATTATCAAAAGGAGCTATCAAATAGTCAACCCTGTGACAAAAATGCTTATAATGCTTAAATTACTGAACAGATCTAACGCTCCAAAAGACTACTGTAAAAATGAGAATGAAAAATCAACACAGAATCATCATCTTATTTGACAGCACTTAGCCACAAGACAAGATTATTACAGTTGGGAAAATATTTCTTCCACTGATAAAAATAAGTTATTTATATTCATCAATCTCATTACACTAAGCCAGTAGTCTAACACTACAACATTATACCATATTCTTTTTTGAAGAAACCAAACTAGCCTACTGAAATTACCAAGCCAACATTACCAAGCCAACCCAAGTGGGTTAACATTATACCATATTAAAAGCAGGAAATCCAGAATCGATCAATTAGCTCCCTCTTTTCTTCTTTTACAAGTCATATTGTAAGTCTTATTGAATAGTGGCAGAAAAGGTAATTTGATTATGGGCCCGTTTGTTTTGGATTTTTTTGAAAAAAAATCTATTTTTTTAAGTAAAAAATCACTTTTTTAGTTTTTGTTGTGTTTGTTTTAGATTTAAAAAAAAATCCATTTTGCTAAAAAAATCATTTTTAGCCTCAAAATGAAAATCTATTTCAAGTAGCTTTTCCAAAATCTATTTTTTTCTAAATGCAAGGAACTCAAGTGTAAGTGTTTCAAATCTCAAAAAAATGAATTTTATGATAGTAAACAAACAGAAATATCTTTAGATTTTTTTAAAAATCTCTAAAAAAAAATCTCTAGATTCTTTTAACTCAAAACCTATTTTTTTTAAAGCTGAAACAAACGCACCCTATATGTTCACAGCACTTAAAAGAACTGAGGTCTTTATATCAGTAAAAGATAGTGGGGTTATAATATTCAGCAAGAATGCCTTCAGGTAATTGCAAAATAAGTAGCTAGATAGTCGAGACAGGGGGAGGCGGGGAGAGAGAGAGAGAGAGAGAGAGAGAGAGAGATATTGGGGCCCCATGACTACAGGGTAACATAATATTAAGCTAGTACTACGTCTAAGTTGTGCAGAAAAGACCTCCCAAATTGAGATGAGTTCCCATCCCAGATGATATTGTGTTTCATTTAAGGTAACCTTGTCCGATGGAAAAATAAGAAGCAATGCAACCAGATCAATGCTGACCCAGAATACTAAGCTATGACTTGTGAGTTCATAGAGAAATCTAACTAATTCAAGAACTAAAATTTACAGAAATATCTCAAATAAAGTTGCTTTGTAATAATCAAGCTGCAGTCGATATTTCCTCTAACCTGATTTTTTATATGAGGACCAAACATATCGAAGTGGATTGTCATATTATCAAATAAAATGTGCTTTATGGTGCATTATAATATCACTAGCTAGTAGCGCTATGTTAGGATCCAAAAGGAGAGGGTGTTTTAAGTAATTAGTAGGTAGTTAATTAGGTTTAATCGTTTAAGTAAATCATTACAAGTGGCCCATTAGGATTAAACAATAAGAGTCCCATTCAAGTTAGAATGTTCTCTTTATTTGTATTGTATATAAAGGGGAATTCTTAGGAGTTATAGAGTATGAACGAACAAGTTTTCTGTTTCGGGCCAGAATAGGATTCGTTGTGTCGGTGCTTTGCTCTAGTAGTAGTTAGAGAAACTCTCTCTTCTACTATTTTACATTGCTCTAGGAGTAGTTAGAGAAACTCTCTCTTCTACTATTGTACTATTTTCATTCGTATTCGTATAAATAAAGTACCCTATTTTCCTTAATTACCATCTGTTTCATTTCATTCTTTGCTCTCTCTTCTGCTATTTTACTATTTTCATTCATATAAATACCATTTGTTTCATCCTATCTGTTTCATCTCCATTCTTTTCTCTCTCTTCTGCTATTTGCATTCGTATAAATAAAGTACCCTGTTTTCCATAATTACCATCTGTCATCTTCATTCTTTGTTGTGTTATTGTGGTTCGATTGTAGGATCCTTTGGTTCCTATGAATTTGGTCCCGACCTACCGGATTAGAGTGTCACCGCCTCTTTGTAGACCACAATTCACAGCCTACACCATAACCCTTGAATCACAACCCACCTTTAGTCCCAAGCCCACCTTCCGTCGAAATCGAAACCGTAAAATAAATAAATAAATAAAAAACCTTCGTCCGTGAATCATAACAGTACTTCCAAAACCAAAGACAACCTCTATCCTTTGCCTCCCTAGTTTTTTTCTCAAAATAACTCATCTTCAATACATACAAAAAATAAAAATCTCAAGAAATTTTGTTCTCTGAATAACTGCCTCCCTATCTTTTCTCAAACAACAACCGAACCCCTATATTCCTCACACAATTATTTTTTAAACAACAACTGAACCCCTATTTTCCTCAAACAATAGAACTGAGTCTCTATCTTTTCTCTCCCTAATTTTTTTTTTTAATAATGATAACTGCACCTTTCCATGAACATAACTGAATTCCTATCTTTTGTCTCCCTAGTTTTTTGGCAAATAACAACAATTAGAAGATAAACAAAACAGAAACAACTGTCACCGCAACCAAAACCAAAACAACCGTACACCCCTAAATAATAACAACTGTACCCCGTAAACAAAAACAACAGTACACCCCTAACAGAACCAGAACAAAACATGAACACAATGCACTTCACAAATTCATTCATACCTAAACATTCTATGTCACTAAGAAAGAATACAAACACCAATACCATTGAGGCTTGCACCAGGTTGGAAGAGAGGGTGGCAGAGTTCGCCACTAAAACAGACGAGAATTTCAACAAATTGTTTTCAATGTTGAGGCAATGCAAAAAACAATCAGCGGACCAAGCAAGTCGTCCAATGTCGAAGATGATGGTGAGAAGTCTTTCAACTTCGAAGATAAGCACGTGTCAAAGTCGGAGGAAATCACACGTCACATCCCAAAGTGACGAAACTGCAAGCCGTTGCTATGGACGAATTTTGTCTGCCGGTAGAGAAGGTGGATGTAGTTAAGATGGAGCAGAGAAGACTCGAGAGTGTGAACGCCATTGGTGTTTTTGTCTCAGACAAGCTTCTTGTCAAAAGAGATTCAATAATATTGTCGGAGACCAAACTGAGTGGGATACTCATAGAGCCACACCGCGCACAAGCACGAAAGTCTGAACCTTCATCAAGCTTGCTTCAAGCTTGCTGACGGATAAAGTGAGTAATCATGCATCTCTCAAGTCACTTGGAGATGGTGCTGAAAGTCCCTAAGACACATATGGGTTACTGTTGGAAGATTCTCGACAAGTAAAATTGGGCATTCTAGCTCTACTTACTGTTTGAAGTTGCATTTATCCAAAACAAGGATCACCGGCTAAGGAGAAGATAAGGCCATTGGATTACACAGCGACTATCAAGCAATGGGACCCAAGAAAACTCAATACTACTCTGGCAGCTACAGCATGTGAATACTGCAGGAGTGGTTCACTTATTTTTCATGGATTGCACAACTTTGTATTTGATAGAGGCAAATTCCCAAGCTCAGACTTGAGAACAAGTCTGTTTTTCAAGTCAGTGGCAATGTTAGGATCCAATGAGAGGATGTTTTAAGTAATTAGTAGGTAGTTAATTAGGTTTAAGCAGATCATTAGTAAGTGGGCCATTAGGATTAAATAATAAGAGGCCCATTAGAGTTAGAATGTTCTCTTTATTTATTTGTATATAAAGGGGAATTCTTAAGAGTTATAGAGTATGACGGGATAAATTTTCTGTTTAGGGCCAGAGTAGGATTCTTATGAGTTGTGTCAGAGCTTTGCTCTGGGAGTAGTTAGAGAAACTCTCTCTTCTACTATTTTACCATTTTCATTCGTATAAATAAAATACCCTATTTTCCTTAATTACCATCTGTTTCATCTTCATTCTTTGTTGTGTTATTTTGGTGGATTCTTTGGTTCCTATCACGCTACTACCTCAATACCAATGACTAAGCAACCAATATTATTATCAAGTCCCATAGGAGTCCTTGTATTGGGTTCATTTGTAACAAGACTGATGCATATAATTTGTATGCTCCAGGAGTGTGATTGAGTAATATGTTGTTGAAGGAGCTCGAAGCTGCTTAAACTAACACCACAAAGCCTGCACCAACTCAGCATTCAGTTGCAGAAGTTGAAGCTATTATGCCAACTCAACTCAACGGCAGTTAGAGAATGGTTACTATAAGCTAGACTAAAACATAGCAATATATATATAGTGGCTTTTGTACTCTTTTCTCATTAAAGCAATATACACGGGTTTTCTTCCGAATGGAAGAACATCAAAGAGAAACGGGAAATATTCTAAAATAAAATGAAATCATAAAAGCTGAACACAATTATAACATCATTTACTTTCTCCACATAAGCTAGATTAAAACACAAAAGATAGTCACATATATATACCTTCACTCCGGTTTGTAAAGCCACAAACGATACATGCACAAATCCACGGCCTTCCAGCACGTGAAGCTTTTGCACCACCTTTAAGTTCACCATTATGCTCCTTCAAACTACAACAATTAAGATAACTCCAGATCAAATAGCATACATTGGTAGCATTTAAAAATAAAAGAGAAATAATTGCATGAATAGAACAAAATTATCATGGGAAATCATGTATTATATATATAGCAGATGCAGCAGCATTGTAATTTTCAAACAAATCTTGTCTAATTTCATGGGAATTTGAATGTTTAGCCCCAAAAATGACCACCCATTAATTTAATTGAAAAAACAAATAGCAGAAATAAAAAGCACAATCCGTTTCATATAAATGCAAGAAACTGTAATTGAAATTACCGGCGAGGGAAATTGGTGGTGACGCCAACGTAGGTTTTGATTGGATGGTTGGTGGAGAGAATGAGATAAACACACCATGATGACTCTGATTTTGGTTTTAATTCTGATTTTTTAGGAGACGACGAAGATGAATAACATTTGGATAATTTAGGGTTTGAAATTGGGCGTTTGATGGAGCGAAATGTCTGAGATAGCGTTCTCATCCTCAAATCAAATCACTTCTCTCCTTTACCGTTGGACCGGCTGTTGAAAACAAACCACAATCCTAAAAAAAATTTAAAAATAATACTACCGTTGGTGGTGTAATTTTGATTAGTAGAATAGTAACAAGTGCTCCAATGACATAGGTTAAGCATTTAAAACAAGCAATTTTTTATGAAAAAGTTGTGTAATTATTAATTAATCAAAAATAACATCTTATATTTCCAAGACAAAACTGTTATTTGTAGAATCCTTAATCATTGCTCTAAAGGCACATGTTATCAAGTATTTTATTATTATTATTTTTTTGACAAATACCGTTGGAGTAACTTAAAAATTATAAATAAATATTATTTATTCTAATTTATTTTGATAAAGTCCCAAAAGCGTATTTCACTTGCTAAAAGACATAGGTCCCGTTTGGATTGGCTTATTTTGAGCTTATGTGGGCTTATCTACTCCCATAAGCCTTTTTAAAGGTGTTTGGGTAAATAAATAAAAATAGCTTATCATAGTTTCATAAGCTGCTTATGCAATATTTTAATAAGCCTAAATTTTCAGCTTACCCTCTGGCTTAACAAGGAGCTTATGAATTTATGTAACCTCCTTCGATTCTCTCTGGATCCACTTTTTTAAAACATATATTTTAATTATAATGTTAGTTACCTTTGACGGTGGTTGAGTAACAAAATTGCTATATACTTATCTTACTAAATTAACACACGTAACAAAGTTTTTTTTTTAAGGAAGATTTTTATTATTTTTTTGTTACGTAACAAAATGAAACTGAATATTAATATTTTTCTTATATGAATATTTTTTTTGTTACGTAACTATATACTTATCTAATGTTAATTTTGTCTTATATGAACATTGATAATTTTTTTAAGGACGAATATTGATTATACTATATATATAATTATAATTAATATATTATAATATTGTTTTTTACATATTGATTAATTTTATCAAAAAAAATCTTCATAACTATGGTTCGATTATTTGATTTTTTTGTTAAATTGAAAATATTTAAAATTTCAATAATTGCTTATGTAATGTCACATCCAAACACTTCAATTTATGTAAGTACTTTTTAGTGTACATATCCAAACATAAATAGCTTATCAAGTATAAGAGCTTATGATGTAAGCTCTAATGTTATAAGCCCTAATGCTATAAGCATCTATATAAGTTGTTTATCCAAACGGGGCCATAATATTATTATATTTGCAAACGTCATGTAGGTTGGAACATTAAATTTTTCACTTATTCACTATTAGCATTAAAATCATAATTTTAGTGGCGAGACTATTTGACCGACAATAAATAAATAATAATTACTCCCTCCGTCCCAAATTATATGAAGTTTTGAGCATCTCACGTAATTAATATTGTGTGGAAAAGAGATATTATGAGTTGTTTTACAAAATTGTCCTTAATAAATATATGGAAAAATAAATAAAAGAATTGAAAGAAGAGAGAATAATAAATAGTTAAGGTTATAATAGGAAAAGTAACATTAATGTTGCATTGGTATTGTAAAACGACATATAATTTGGGATAATTTTTTTTTCCTAAAGCGACATACAATTTGGGACGGAGGAAGAAGTTTTGATAAATTAATTAGTTACTATAATTTATGTAAACTAGTTATATTATTGCTGTCGAAGTAGAGATTTAATTGATGTATCAACTGATATTCATCAATTTTGATTCTTTATTCAATCGATTGACGTTGAGGAAAGAAAGACAATATTTTTGCTACTAGACTAAAAAAAATACATTAATATTTTTAGGAGAAACTAGGAAATTACATGTAAATAAAGATAATGACAAAACGATAAAGGAATAAAATAACGTAAAATAATTTGTGTTGATTTATTATGTTAAACATTATGTACATGAATTATTCATCCAGACCAAAACGACATGAATTTCAATGTCTAGCCTTGTTCGGATATTTCTACGAAGAATGTGTAAGTTTTCCTTGTTGAGGTGTCTATGGCACCCCTCGTTCGAATGGTAACTTTCCACTTCACATCGTGATCTGTTGACAAGGTCCACAATGCACACCCTTCCTTAAAACACACTTCTTTACTCAGTCGTTCCTCGTCGTTAATGGCACGATAAACAAAGAGCATGGATTTAGTGTCTTATTGTCTTGTTGTACTGAGATTTAACTCAATTTGATGTTTTCAAGCCTCACATACTAATCAGTAGACTCGATAAAGAATCGGTTGACCCTTGTTCTACTAAAATAACACTTATCTAACCTTTCATCCAATAGGAAAGCTCTCCTAACCTCTAATCGTCTATCTACTGATTTCGGTTAACCTGATAATTATTTTAGGTGTAAATATGTCATCATTGTATTGGAAAAATAGGAAACTAGTCGTTAGAAGCCTTTTACTTGGCTTACAATTCGTCTAATGTTAATAATCCATGCAGATTCAATTGCTACAACGATAAACTTGATTTTTCTAAACTAACTAAGATATATCTTCTCTTAATAATTAGGTTAACATTTCTTATAAATAGCCTCAGTCGAGATTTAAACCTCGTTATTTTGTTGTCTATTTTCCTTCTTAATTCTTCCCAATTCTTTTATTATTTATGTCGTTCCTTCATAATCTCTTAATTTTCTTGGAATACTAATGACTTTATCTTTTCCAAGCCCAAGTCCATGTGAAGAAACTCATTGTGGAGCTTTTTACCCGATGTGTAACAAAGATTATGTATCCTGACTTACTAGGGTTAAGGTCGCTAAGTACAAAGATTGGAAAATATGAGGATCTTTATGAGATTATTATTACTTCGAAGGTGGGTATGCAATTCAGATGAATCGTCTCTTCGACTCCAATACTTTTAGTCGATGAGGGGTAACTAGAGTTGTCAATTTAGAGGGCTTTGAAAATTTAGGTCTGAACTAACACATCAAAGTGGCTTAAAATTGTAAGGATAATGAGCCCCTTCTTTGCAAGCTCCAAATTTGCACGCCCCACATATGAAGGTGGGCCTAAAGCTGACCCCTCTTTATTTTTTTTATAGTTTTTTGCTTAAAATAATTTTTTTACATAATTTATCTTTCTTTAAGTTTTTTTTTTGAATCGGCAAATATTATTAACGCCATCCCCGCAAGATGCAAGGTATGGACGAAGCGAGATACAAATGGTGCCGCATATAGACGGAACACCAACCCTCCACCCTAACCCCAAAGAAAAAAAACCTCCACCTAACACCAATAATCCAAGGTAGTAATTAGTTATGAACTTGTAATCTAGTTGACTCACCAAAATACAAAGCCATAACTACCACTAACAGTGACAGAACCGAAAACAGGGTGCCCAAAGACAAATAACCAAAACAATGACAGTCCAGCGCCTGTTGTTCTGCCACTACTACTCCCAAAAAACAGTTGTTGCTGATCATAGAAAAATAGATAACAGCCCCGCAAAACTGTGCAGCGCTCAACCCTCCAGGCCACCATGCTATCAACGAAGGCAAAACCGTGGGTTCCAGTACCATTCGAAGTAGAGGCAAGCCGGAATATTTAATCTACAAAGACACCACCGCCATGACAAAACCTTTACCTCATCCACTATCTCCTCCGCCGAAGTTCCTACGTTGTTAAAGATTCGGTTGTTCCTTGCCTTCCAAATCACTCATACAGTAGTATGCCAAACAAGTCGCATCCCACTTTGGAAATTCTTCTTACGAGGCGCATCCCCATTCCAACAAAGCCAATGTGAAAACAGATTATGCGGTGTAATAAACTCCACCTCGAACCACCGTTTAACTTGACTCCTAACATTCGAAGACACATTACAATGCAAAAAAAAAAATGATTTGTCGATTCGTCTTCCAAATCACACAACACACAATGCAAACTAACATCTGCCGGAAGAGCATTCTTAGCACCAGATTCAAACAAGTTGGAATTCGGTTAAGCAAAGATCTCCAAGAATGCGCGACAACCTTTGAAGGCGCCCGACTACTCCAAACTTGGTCAAACACTCGTTTTTCCTCTTCTCTCCACTCATTCCCCATATCCGCCAACCCCTCCAACTTCTTATACATTGATCTAACCGAAAACTTTCCATCATCCTCCAACTTCCAAACCCATTCATTCGTTCCAAGTGACCTCTCAAAACCTTGAAGATCTAATAATAAGTTGCTAACAAGCTCTTCTTCCCACACAAACAACCTCTGCCTCCAAATGAAGGACCAATCAAAGCTAAATTCGCTAGCAACTCCCAACTCCCCCACCCTAGCCTCTTTTTGGTTTGAAATGGCATAAAGCCTAGGGTACTTGTTACAAAAAGTAACTTCTCCCCTCCACTTTGTTTTCCAAAATGAAGTCTCTAAACCTCCACGAACCTTTCTTTGCAATTCCGGGTTGAACCAATTTGGCCCCTCTCCTTCATCCAAAGTCATAATGTCTTTCCACCACTTTGAAATATACCGTGGCCAATTGAGACCCCCTAAGGTTGTCACCTCATTAATATTATCTCCATACTTCTCTATCAACACCTCTTTCCATAAACCTTCTTCATTTTGAAGAACTCTCCACCTCCATTTGGCTAAAAGGCTTAAATTAACGAGCCTAATATCTCTCACTCTAAGACCTCCCTTTATCTTCGGTTGGCACACCTTACTCCAACTCACCCAATTAATTTTTCTACCTCCACCCACTCCTCCCCAAAGAAACTCTCTTTGAATGCGTACCAATCTCCTCCACACCTTAACCGACAATCGTATGAAAGAAAGGTAAAAAATGGGAATAGCATTCAACACCGAGTTTAATAGAATAATTCGCCCTCCAAAACTCACGAACTTATTCCCCCAAGAGTTTAATCTTTTGGTAAGGTGATCCAAAAGAGGTTCTCAAGTTGCAAAACTTCTATGATTAGCCCCAACTGGAAGACCCAAGTATTTGAAAGGAAGAGTACTTTCACAAGAACCAATAAAATTACAAGCCATCAACATAAAGTCCCTCGACACATTTATCCCTATTAAACAACTCTTCGAAAAATTAACCTTAAGCCCCGACGCCAACTCAAACCCTTGAAGTACCGCCTTCAAAGTCCAAAGATTTTGAACCGTCGCCTTCCCAATACAAAGAGTGTCGTCCACATATTGAAGATGGGATATCACCAAGTCTCCCTCACCAACCCGAAAGCCTTCAAACATATTATTTCGCACCGCCTTCCTCATAAGACCACTAAAACCTTCGGCCACCATCAAGAACAAGAAAGGAGCCAACGGATCCCCTTGTTTAAGGCCTCTTTGAATATCAATCTCCTTTGTTGGGGGTCCCATTAACTAAAATAGACATACTCCCACCACAAACGCAAGCCTTCATCAACGCCACCCACTTACCTCCTAAGCCCAATATCCTCATCATATGCTCCAAAAAACCCCAACCCACTGAATCGTATGCCTTCTCAAAATCCACCTTAAGCACCAAACAATAACTATTGGTTTTCTTTGCATAATCTACTAACTCATTTGCAACCACCACCCCATCAACCAAATTCCTCCCCTTGATGAACGCCGATTGGGACTTAGATATTATTTTATCCATAACCCTTGCCAATCTCCTAGCCAACACCTTTGCCAATAACTTATAAAGGCTACCAAGCAGGGAAATAGGTCGAAACTCCTTAAGTGACATAAGCGAGGATACCTTTGGAATGAGTGCCACAAAGTAAGCCAACAAACTTTTCAGAATCACTTCATTAGCATGGAATTGGTCAAACAAGATTCTTACCTCATCCTTCATTAAATACCAAAATGCTTTGATGAATGCAAAATTGAAACCGTCCGGACCCGGGCTTTTAGTTCCATCACTCGCTAAAACCACCTCCTCAATCTCATCCCCCGAAAACGGCTCAATCAAGGCGCCATTATCTTCTTCCGTCACCCGCTCAAAAAGCACTCCATCTAAAGTTGGTCTACTACACGAAACTGCCGACACTTGCCTTCTAAAGTACTCAACCACTTCCCTTCTCACCTCTATCGGAGATTGAACCCAATTTTCATTAACTTTCAAAGCTTTGATACTACTACCACTTGCTCTTACCTTCATACAATTGTGGAAGTATTTGGTATTATCATCTCCCTCTTTTAACCATTTAACTCTAGATCTTTGCACTAAAAGAGAATCTTTAGCCTTTAAAAGTTTCCAAAGAGTAGTAAATTTTTCCTTTCAAATACACACCTCTTCATCGTTCAACATAACCACCTCCCCCCTTACGTCCAACTCTTCTATCTCCTCCATAAGCTTAGCCACTCTTTCATTCATTCCCCCGTAAACCTCCCTATTCCATTCTCATTCTCGGAGATGATACTTTAAATTCTTCAATTTCTCCTTCAAAATGAAAGCCATCCACCCACTTAAATTTTGCAAACGCCAATTTCCTTCCATTTATCTTTCTTTAAGTATTATTTACAAAGTCCAATACTATTTTTTTTAATGGATTCAATCCAAAATGGTTTTATTTTAAGTCCAAATACAAATTCTTTTTCTAGCCCAATAACTTTTAATAGTTCAGATATATTTAATAGTATATATTAACAATTAAATAATAATAATAATAATAATAATAATAATAATAATAATAATAATAATAAATATGGTGGTAAGCTCCAACCATTTTTCTGACGGCCGACGAGGCTAACGAGAACAGAGCTCTAGCGGCTCCGCAGTGATCCTCCAACGGTCTTAGGTGGTTTTTTTTTTCTTTCTATCTTTTATTAATATTTTTTAATATTTACTAAATTAATGAATATTAATTGTATTATTTTAGAGAAAAAAATATCTAAAAAACAAAAGTTGAAAATATTTTTAGGAGAAAAAGGTGTCCTTATCGCAGAAGTATCGTAATCTCTTATTAGGCATGTTGAAGTAATAAGAGATATTCACGAGTCAATATTTTTAGAAATCTTGCGATCATTTCTCAGCTCTTCTTTGCATGTGATTTTTTCTTAATTTTCAGAGCTTGCAGCAATGAAGAAATGGTTGTGAAAATATTCTAGATACTTATAAGGCGACATCCAGCCAAACTGAGATTTTTTTCTTTAGAGAAATGATATTTGTACAACCATTTTTTAACAACTTTTGTGACAACTTTCTCTCTTATACTCACATTATAATTTTACTTTTTCTCTCCATTACTTTGGTTTATGTGCCAATACACATTTTTCTTTGTAAAAATGTGGTTGTCCATTTGATTTTCACATAAATTGATGTTCAAATAACACTACTCTTTTCTTTAGTTTTAATATGTCTCAAAATGATCGGAATACAATTGCAAATGTTCTTGAAGTTCAAGCTCTTCATGCAACTGGGAAATATCGAGGTTTACATATATGATGGAGAAAAGTAAAAAAAAAATAGCTTCATCAAAGAGAAAAATTTAAAAAAATTAATTCA